>ENA-UOWE01001870-UOWE01001870.1-activated-sludge-metagenome-genome-assembly--contig:-NODE-1870-length-24596-cov-5.562732_pt1 | contig 24596 bp, 29 predicted proteins | sample MGYA00249841_ERZ761562 | MGnify/ENA primary metagenome ERZ761562 (study PRJEB28883, sample SAMN05720200) | activated sludge metagenome | isolation source: Anaerobic digester | place: Japan... | reverse complement strand
TGTATACATTATCATATTTTTTCCAGCAATTGACCCACATATCGTCTCCGTTGCTTTGGAGATATCTTATTGCTGTTAAAAAATCTGGGCTTTCGCCATCTCTTTGAGGATCTAAGGGAAGAAGGGGGCTTCTGGCTAATCTTCTAAGATCATCTTGGTGGGCATATATGTATTTATCTATTGCTTCCATGTCCATAGTGTTACCTTCATCTAGTTTAGGAACTAGATCTGTAATATTAACGGGGACAAAACTTGGTATAGGATCTGTTTTGGGTCTTTCATTCATTTTAAAATCAAGTAAAATTATTTAGACATTATGTCGCACATTGTTTTTTTGTACTTGACCTCATAGGTATAAAATCTGACATAACCTGACAATGTGTAAATAGTAGTATTTGTTGATAATCTTGTCTGTTATTTTATTAAAGTACAAACAAATAACTTAATATAAGTACATATAAATATTATGTTTTGTCAAGCAGTTTTTTTGCAAACTAAAAATTATGTTGTAATTGAAGTTTTTTTATGTCTTGTGTCAGGATTGGTCAAGATTTTAATGAAAGAGGTCAAGTACTAAAATACGTTAAATATTATAATACACACAATCTGTTGTTGAATTAATTTAAGAAATAAAATAATGGATATTCAAAAACCACCGATAATTATTAAAACTCCGGCCCCCCCCAGGCATTTATGCTCCAATTCCACCTTGGACAAAAGAATATTTAAATCCATTTGGGTACAATAATCTGGATATGTCATTAACCCTAAATGGTAGACTTAATGTTTTGGATGCTAACGTTTCAAAAAATGAAACGTGGATTCGAATGTTAGAAATGTGGAGATATTATGAAGCCATTCCAAATGCTGTTGGTGTACCTCAATCTTTTGAAGGTTTTGTTCAGGGTTTTGTTATAAGTGATCCCTCATATAGTTGGCAATTATATAACTTACCATGGGTAAGAATGCCAGGTGCGAATTCTGAATCTAATGGAATGTATCAGATCATCAATCCAGAAGATCCTAATTTTAGTATAGGTTATGTGTTGCTAAACACTTTTGGTGATGATTCAAATTTAAGACATATATTAAGGGAGGTTTTGGATGAAGGATACAATCCAGGAATAATAACAGAAGAGATATTGGATGAATGGCAGGAGACCTTAATTAGTCTTACGGAAGAATTATCTAACCGCTTAGGTTTTACGGATTGTGTAAGTTATTCCCAGACGAATAGAGTATTGTATGCCTATGTTTCAGAGAATTCTAATGTACTTCCTCCCCCTCCAACATTAACCGATTATTACACTTATCTACTTGATTCTTCACATGGTTATCAAAATTTTAAAAGTGAGTTTCCTATAGTGGAATTATCTGGAGATCCTGGTGAAGACCAATATATTATTTTAAAATATCTAAGTGGTCAAATATTCAGTAATATGCGTGAAATATATATGCAAACAGTATTGTATCCAGAATATGTTGATAGTTATGTAAACATTGAGGCGTGTAGGGAAACATCACAAGCGGATGTTTATAATAAGCGGGCTTTTAATAGAGCTCACCCCAAAAGGGTTCCTAATGCTCCAGGGAATCTTAGGTAACAACCTGTATCGTTTTTAGTTTTGATAAGGGCAATAGTTAATGCTATTGCCCTTATCAATATATTCACTTATATATAATCTCTTTATCAAAATAACGAATCATTTAATACTAAAAGTATTAAAAATTTGCATAATTACTTGAAAATATTTACAATAGGATATTATTTTTTGATTGTTTGGAAATGAAAATATCTAAAATAAAACGTCCCAAAAAGATAATTATTATCCTATTTCTTATCGTTTTGTTAATAATGGGAATTTTTTTGATTTTTTATGTTATTAGCAAATTTAGAGAAAAATATGAGTTAAAGTAAATTCTACATATACAACAATAGAGTTAAAACCTATTGATGAATCCAAGACAGTAGTGTATGAATCTGAGGATGTTGTATTAACATTTAATTATTCTGATGTTGTCAATTATTTACTTGAAATTGGCGTTGAAAATCAAGAAGCAGTAGAATTAAAACAATATATTGAAGAGCAGGGTTTATTAACTAATGAAATAAAGATAAATGAGATTCCAATTTATTATATTGGGGATCTAATTGAATTGGGAAAAGTGAAAGTTTATGATAAGGAGTCTAATGAGTATGTAGAAGAAATTGAGGTTGAAGAAAGGAATGAATATTGTGGTCCTTTATGTGGAGCTGGGCATAAATACTATAGAACAAAATCTGGGAACTCGCCATTCTTATCTATTTGGTTATGGATTTCATAAATCAATAATTTTTTCTAATGATTTTCTAAATTCACTCACAGAAAATCTAACGGTTTCTTTTTCTATATATTCTTTTTTTATTCTTCCTTTAACTAACCAGTTGGCTTGTTCAAGCATGTTTATACATGATTCTATTGATATCACCTCTTGTTCTTCAAAAAACAAACCAGTTTCGTTTTCTCGAACAATGTCTATTGCACCACCTTTCTTATAGGCAATAACTGGGGTTCCGAGTAATATACTTTCCACCATAACCAGTCCAAAATCTTCTATTCCACTAAAGATTAATGCTTTTGCATGGTTTACATAATTATATAATTCATTATCAGGAACCCACCCTAAAAAATGTATATATTCAGAAATATTAGCAATTTTTCTTAATTGTTTTTCCTCTGGGCCAGTGCCAATAATTATTAAATGCTTTTTTAGTTTATTACAGGCTTGTATTGCTAAATCAATTCTTTTGTATGGGTAAAGTCTTGACCACGAAATGTAATATTCAAAATTTATAGAATTTTTTGATTGAATTTGACTAGGTAATTCAACTGGAGGGTGAATTACAATACTGTCTCTATTATATATTGATTTTACTAGGCTTTTTACGCTTTCCGATATTGAGATAATCTCATCTGCTCGCTGAGCCGAATTATAATCCCAAATTCTTATAAGTGAATCTATAAAAAACAATGGTAATTTGAGTAATTTTCTTGTTTTAACGTTTTTAATGTAGTAGTTAGTATCATCAATTTTCCAGTGATATCTTATGGGTGTGAGAATAATTGAAATATGTTTTGAGGTTGCTGGAGTAATAATTCCTTTTGAGGCACCAGCTGACATTGAAATTATTAAATCATAATTATCAAAATGAAAGCTTTCGAATATTAGTGGAGATATAATAGTGTAGTGAGATCCAAAGATTTTACGAAAAAATGGGGTGTCAATTTTAGGGGTAATAATTTTCCAATCCTTCATTTCCTTTTCGAATTCTACAAAATTTTTAGGTTCATAGAATGCAGTAAAAATATCGGCTTCTGGAAAAATCTTTTTAAGGCACATTAGAAATCTGTGAGCTCCTCCAAATTGAAAAATTGTATCTGTTACTAATGCAATTCTATATTTTTTCATTTTTGGGTTTGGAAATATTAACGGGATTTCCATATAAAGGGATTATCTTTTCAGGTAATTCAGTTCCATTTTTTATGAAATCAAAAATTCCAATAGCCGTTAAGGATTTTATTGTTGTCATATTAACTTCTTCAAATGAAGAATCTTTTTTAAGGTTTGTAATATTACGAGTGCTATTATCTATATTTCCCTCTTTATTGAAAATTAAAGTATTTGTATACACGTTATTATTATGTGCATTGATTTGTGAAATGATTTTACTTTGTGGTTTCAGATAATATTTTTGAAATCCTATTGCATCTAATATGGACACTGTTCTTACGGGAATTACAGAATTTATTGTTAATCCTTTTGCAAATGCAATTCCTGTCCTAATTCCAGTGAATGAACCAGGTCCCTTATCAATAATTATCAATTCATAGTTATCATTATTTACTGTTTTATCAAAAAGAGTTGATAAGTTTTCAAGAATTGAGAATTTTGTGTCAATGTTTTTAGATATTATCTCTAATTGATCGTAAACTTCATTAATAGATTTTACAGTGCTTGTGTCAAGATTAAGTTCCCAAAGGGTAAGATAGGTTGTGGATGATGACGTTGAAAGTGTTAATATTTTCATCAATATTATGTAAAAGTTTTAAATAATATGTAGTTTGCAAGTTAAAAAATGTAATTTTGGGTATTAGCAAACGATACAAACTTAAATGATTTTATCAGAAACTTTAGTATTTAGAAATGTGTATTACTGTTTTAAAATTAGTGAAACAAAAAGGATGAAGTCATGCTAACACCTGTTTCCAAAAGAGTTTTTTCCGAAATTGCAGAAGCACAATATATTAGAGAAGAGATCTTAGCATATTTGGAATGTTTCTCTGAAGGGTACGATGAGCTGTTGAGAAATGATGCGATGTTGGACGAGGATACAACATGGTTATTGGGTTGGCTAGCTTTTTCCTGGTATTATTATGAAGATAGGGTTGATGGAGAAAGTGAGAAAGCATATATTCAACGTCGAATTACTGAAATGAAAACAACTTTTCAAGGTAATGATGCCGGTTTTTATAGGGAATGATTAAGTTATCAAAAGACAATAGAGTCTTTTATAGTGGGTTTTTAGTTGTTATTGCGGAAAGAATATTAAAAATATGATGGCATCTAGTTGTTTTTTATCACTTTTTCTTTTGCGTTCATGAGGTGAGATGTGGAGTATCTATCTTATTTTTTCATCAATATTTTTAACACCTTTTTGATAACCCATATTATTCCAACTATTGGAGCAACAAATATGCTTCCAACAAACATCTTAACTAACATACCTAACCAAAAATTCAATACATTTTTCAAGTCAATCCAAATTGTTTTCGTAGCATCTTGTTCCTTAGTTGCAAGAGTTAGAAACACCTCAATGGTTGAGTAGGATGTTTCTATAAGTACTAAATTTTTATCTTTTGATAATGAAACAATGTCTTCATTTAAACGTTTGATTTGATTTTCTAATTCTTTTTTTTCATAAATATCGGTTTCAGTATTTAATTGTGAGGTGAGTTCATCAATTTGAGCTTGTAGGGTTTCAATTGTGTGTTGAATGTTGTCCAATTCCGTTTGTTTATCTTCAGTTATTACTTGTTCTGATATGATATTGTTACCCAATAACCTGACTTTTGAATACATCTCATCAAAATTAGTTGATGGAACTCTTATAATAATCTTGGCATATGAATGTGAGATGCTCGTGTTTTCAGTATATCCGTCATATTCTTCGATAAGCGAATAGATTGAATTAACGTTTTTACCTAATTCTTCGACGCTTATATTAATGGAAGCCGTTTTAGCTTTAATACGGTTTGCCTCGTTGTCTGTTGATTCAATTGGTATAATCTCAACGTTTGAATTGATTTCATTTCTATTTGGGTCTTCTTGAGGTTTAACTGAATTAGACATGATGGAGTCCGTATCGCTGTAATATACATCATTTGGGATTTCAATATTTGTCGAAGTTTTGGTATTGTCAGAGCCTGATTTGGTTAAATCCATTGTTAATGTCCCGACTCTAATAAGTATTACTACCAAGAAAGCATAGCTAAATCCTCTTTTAATATTATAAAGAAATGATGAATTCCTATTGGTTTTCTCAATTACTTGGTTCCAGACTTTTTCCTGAGTCTCATTTGATGGATTAATAGTTTGTGATGTTTTTTTCATTATTTCTGATATTTTCATGATATTTATATCCATATTATTTATGAATTATTTGACAATAAGTAAGAATAATTCTCTCTCGCATTTTTTATTGCTCGATGTTGAATTACTTTTACATTGGATTCTGAGATACCCATTTGTTCAGCTGTTTCTTTGATAGAATACCCCAATAAAAATCTTAAATTTAGTATTTCCGATTGAACTTTCGGAAGTTTATGTAAAATATTCTGAACTAATATTTGTAAACTCTTAGTTTTTCTTCTTTCCTCTTCTTCACTTAAATCTTTATCTTCTTTTCCGATTAATTCCTCTTGTTCTTCAGTTAGTTGAATAATGTGTTTATTCTTATTAAAATTGCGAAATAATTCATTTTTAACAATTTTATAAAGCCAAGTCTTAAAGCTACTTTCCGCTCTGAATTTCTTTATATTTAAGAATGCTTTGGTATAGCTTTCAGATAATATATCTTCAGTTTGTTCTTTGTGTAATGTTTGTGAATATACAAATTTGTACATGTAAGTAAACGTTTGTTCATATAATTTTTGCCATGCGTCTTTATTTCCTAGCTTGGCTTCAACAATTAAATTTGCTTCTTCCACTTTTTTTCTTTTTAATTAAGGTTGATCTAATGTGTTGAGTGTATTTTATACGCCTAGTTATATAGATACAAGGGGTTACAATATAATAAAAAATTGATAAAAAATTCGTTTTGCGATATAAATACAGAGTTCATTGTTTGTTAATTAATTAACTTTTATGATCATATTTTGAATAAATTAAGACGAGAAATACCAATTGCTCCTTCTCATTATGTTTATACTGATTATGCTTTGTTTCCACTTAATGTTGCCTCAATAAAATACCTAGTATGTGCTGGGAATTCTAATGTGCACCATACTAATATATTTCCATTGATTGAAAGAACAAGTTATATTATTGAAGAAATTAAGAATTTTGAACGACAAGATGTGGACTTGTTAGAATTGATTTGTCGTGAATTAAGTGTTACACATTCTATGAACTCGGAGGGACTTGCATCTGTTCTTTCTTATGCAATTCAAGTTGGAAGTGGAATTAAGATCAATCAGGCTGAATATAATGTTGAAAGTCCAGATTTAGCACAATATGTTGAGCAAGATGGTTTAAATTCAGCAGATCATATGGCAAACTTTTTAGCAAATTATGGTAGAAAAGTCGATCCTGTAAATGGTGGAACTTTAGTAGATTTCTGGGTGAGCATGGTTCGAAAATAACAGTATCAAACACAGATAAAGTTTTGCCTGAATTGCCACGTAGATCTGAGCAGATTTATGAGGCTTTTATAGAAAGTTTAGATATTACTAAGAAACGTCGTATTGAATATTTCAATTGGGGCATTAATGTTTTTTTATGAATACATTGAGATATTTATTTTCTCAACCTCCTGGAACTATCGTTACAATTGATACTGGTGTAAATAGTGGAGTCTGTTTAAATGCAGTTATTAGGCAGAGTGCAAATTTGGAATATACAAATACTCCTGTTGATAGTTCTGTAGCGGACATTGGAACTCAAGTACTTACATTGTGGGTTTCACCTAAAGATCCCGCTGAACCACTGTTCACCTTGTGTGATGGAGGGGTAGAAGTTGCATCGGAAGAAGAAATGGAATATGACTTAAGAAAAGAAATACACTTTGAAATTGGGTTTGACCATGAAAATCTTGTGTTATTCAAGATCTCACAAGAGCCACCTTGGAGTGAAGAGGAAACTTAAGTTGATCAGTTTGGAGCAAAATAATTTTTTTTGTTGGTTTCTTTTTGATTCAAATTAAAAAATACGTTATCATATATTAGAAACAGTACCAGAGTAAATTCATATTAGGTTTTATGAATCGTACTATTATTAAGAATGTTGCAGAAAAAATAATTGCATCTGTAGTAAGAATTGATAAGAATAATATTTCAATTGCTTTTTCTGGTGGGATTGATAGTTCATTATTGGCGTATATTATCAAAAAATATAATCCAAATGTAAAAAAATTTAAATTGATATACACGGGACTTGAAGGAACTCACGATTTCTTTGGCTCTTTAAATTCTGCTCAGCTTCTTGGATTGAAATTATATCAGCACATTCTTACTAAGGAAATAATTATAGATTATGTTGATAAATTAAAGAAATTACTTCAAACAGATGATTTGATAGAGATCTCATATCTGTTACCTTTATATGCTGTATTGAAGAATACTCAGGATAAAGTTGTTGTATCTGGAGGTGGATCCGATGAATTATTTATGGGGTATCATAGATTTACAGAGAATTTAGTAAATGCACAACAGTTATCATATAAATTATTTACTGATTTGCAAAAGACAGTAAAAGTCAGAGAAGAAAAAATTGCAAAAAGTTGTGGTAAATTATTAGTTATGCCTTATTTGGACCAAAATCTGGGCGAATATGTATTGGGACTTGATACTTTTTATAAAAATGATAGAAAATCAGTTAAGATTATTTTAAGAAATGTAGCGGAATATCTTGGTTTACCAGATGAAATTGTAAATAAACCCAAAAAAGCATCACAATATGGAAGTGGAGTTTGGAAAGTAATCAAGAACTTAGAAAGTAGATAGTAGTTTGTAGTAAAGATTCTTTAAATTTTTATTGTGATTGTGTATTTTTCAAATTGTTGAAATTTCCCGTTTTATGCTATTATAAAATCAGGTAAGTTAATTCAAAGTTGTATGAAATATGGAATTACATTTAGTCACAGACATCTAAAATATCTAAATCTATCTATTGATAATGCTTTGGAATTTGCAGTCTCAATGGAATTTGATTCAATCAGATTAGGATGTTATTGGAGAGAAGTTGAAAAAGAAAAAGAAAATTATGATTTTTCATCGTTACATAAAATATTGAGTTATTGTGAAGAAAAGGGGCAGGGTGTTGTAATGAATTTGGGAGTTAAATCGCCTCGGTATCCTGAATTTTACTGGCCTAAATATCTTGAAATAAGAGATTTTAGTGATAAAAATTCAATCCAAAGACTATACAAATTTATTGAAATGACCGTTGATGAACTGAAAAAATATCAGCGTATCAAAATGTGGCAAGTTGAAAATGAGCCTTTAGATCCAAGTGGTCCAGATGGGAAAGTTGTTCCTTTAGATGTATTAAAAAATGAAATTGCTATAATAAAGGCAAATGATTCCAGACCAATTTTATTAACAGTTTGGGGTAATGACGCATCAAATCGCAATACTATTCCAACATTATTACCAATTTGTGATTTTCTGGGATTAGACATATATTATCGTGTGTATGAAGGTCGGGGTTTTGGGGGTAATAAATATTCTGGTATCGATCATCTTTTACCCTTCTTTACTGATATTTTAAACCAAAATCCTGATAAAGTTCTTGTTGCAGAAATGCAGGCTGAACCTTGGGAAGATAATGACAATTCATTTTGGAAAAGTAAGTCACTTACAAAGAAAGTGGGAAGTATTTCAGCACAAAAACTTAAGCGAAATTTAGAAAAAACAAAAGCTATGGGTTTTAGAAACATATATTTCTGGGGATTTGAATATTGGTATTTGAATTATATTGAATCAAAAAGTAATTACGTAAATACCGTTAAGAAATTAATGTCAATATCAGATGAATAAATTCTGTTTTTGTTACATATGTGTTATACTTAATGTAATATAATTTATTACATTATCTCATGCCCCAAAAATACAAAATTCTTCTGGTAGAATACCAGATAAATGTGATGGGGTTGGTTAATAAATTACTGGTTGATGAAGGATATAAAGTTGATTGTGCTGTAACTGCAGCTTCAGCTGTTGAAAAAGCGAAGAAGGAAAAATATGATCTGCCATAGTTGGTTTACTTCTTCCTGATTCAAGCGGAATTGAAATGCTTAACTTGATGAAAAAGAAAAAATGCAGTTGTAAGTATTTAATGGTTGTTTCAAATATGTATAATTGTCATCTTGGATTAGAATTATTGGATATAGGTGTAAGTTCTTATCTTAAAAGAGAAACGTTAACTCCAGATGTTTTTCTTAACGAAGTTGCTGAAACTTTGAGGGGAAATGGTGGGATAAAAAACCAAATTCAGATGTTAGTTGAAAAAGATGGTGAGGCGAGTTGTGATGTAACGTGATTTCTTTTATATTCTATTTTGTTAATAAAATCATAATCGATTTCTTTATGAAATTGTTAAATATATGCATTTGTGGAACTTTTATTTATCATGTGCTATACTGGAAATGCGAGGTTAAGTTTATTTACTCTTGTTGATGTCGACTAAAATTTATAAGGTTCTGTTGGTTGAGGATAATCCTGACAGGCTTAGACAATTATATGAATTGTTAACACATAATGGATATCTTGTTGATACAGCAGTAACAGGAGAAGATGCTATTGAAAAAGCATGTAGAGTAAAATATGATTTATTAATAATGGGACTTTTGGTTCCTGACATGAGTGGAATGGAATTATTAGATATAATGAATGAGAAAAAATGCAGGTGTAGCTTTGTAATGGTCTGGTCTAACATGTATAATTATTATGTCGCAAAAGATCTTGTTAATAAAGGGGTAAATTCTTATACCTCAAAATTTGATATTTCGCAGGACGGACTCATAAAAGAAATTCGAAATGTGCTTAATGGAAACGGAAGTATCTTAAAACAAATGGAGGAACTTAAGCGTAAAACAGTTGTTTCTTCATATTGATCTGTTAAATTAAATTTTATAACAATGCAAAAAGATTATCTGTTTTTAGGAGATCAATCGGTATTTAATGACAATTATGTTCTTGCAGCCTTTAAAATTATTCCTGCAGATGGACGGGCATTGGATGATGTTGCTACTGAAGTTGCTGCAGAGTCATCAACAGGTAGTAATATTAAGATTAATTCAGCTACCCAATACTCTACAAGTGTAAATGCAAGAATTTATGATATAGATGAACAAACTGGAATTGTTAAAATTGCTTATCCTTGGATTATTTTTGATCAAGGAGGTAATATTCAAAATATAATGACTTATCTTGCTGGAAATATTTTTGGAACATCAGATATAAAGGGATGTAAGTTGCTTGATGTATATTTTCCTACAACGATGTTAAGTCAATATGATGGCCCTTCCTATACTATTGATGATATGAGATCATATTTAAATTTATGGGATACTCCCATTCTTGGAACGATTATCAAACCTAAGATTGGACTAAATGCAACTGAATATGCTGAATTATGCTATGATTTCTGGGCTGGTGGGGGACATTTTGTAAAAAATGACGAACCTCAAGCTGATCAATTTTTCTGCCCTTTTGAAAAAATGGTTGATTCTATAAGACTTGCAATGGATAAAGCTGAACAAGAAACTGGACAAAATAAAGTACATTCGTTTAATGTTTCTGCTTCCGATTTTGATACAATGTTAAAACGTGCTGATTACATAGTATCTAAAATGAAACCAGGAAGTTATGCCTTTTTAGTTGATGGAATAACTGCTGGTTGGACTGCTGTTCAAACAATAAGAAGACATTATCCTAATGTTTTTCTTCATTTTCACAGAGCTGGTCATGGAGCGTTTACTCGTGAAGAAAATCCTATCGGATATTCAGTAGAGGTTTTAACGAAAATGGCAAGATTGGCCGGAGCTTCTGGGGTTCATACAGGTACTGCTGGAGTTGGGAAAATGTCTGGTGATGTTTCAACTGATGTTACATCAGCTCATCTTGCACTTAAAACTAGAGCTAAGGGACCATTTTTTACTCAATATTGGTCGCATATTCCGCCAACTGATTCAGATATGGTATCAATTGTTAGTGAAGAGGATAAGATTTGGAATGAGAGTTTTGAGAAAAGACATTGGGGCAAAAACCCATCCCAGACAAATGATTGGAGAATAATGAAAAGAACATGTCCAATAATTTCGGGTGGACTAAATCCGGTTTTGGTTCCGGATTTCCTAGATAAAATTAAGACCATAGATTATATTACAACTATGGGTGGTGGAATTCATGCACATCCAATGGGTACAAGAGCCGGAGCAAAGGCAATGTTACAGGCTTATGATGCATGGAAAAACAGATTAACTTTAGAAGAATATGCTAAAAATTTTGAGGAATTGGCTGTTGCTATTGATTTCTATAATCAACATGGTACACAGGCTCATAAATAATTGTGAATTTGAGGTTTATTTAACTACTAATAAATACAAATGGTAATAAAATTAAATCGTATTTTGAAAAGAGCTTTTGAACATATTAAAGCTACGAAATGGATATCTCTTGCTACTGTGTTAGTGATATTTTTGTCATTTACGGTATCGGGAATTATTCTTTTTCTTACAGTAAGTCTTCAAAAAACAGTCAAAGAGTTTTCTTCTAGACCAAGGATCTACGTATATTTTCAACCATCGGCTGAAGAAGAAAATATCTTAGAAATTAAATCAGCTATTGAAAAGAATTCCCTTGTTGCAAATGTTGATTATATCTCCCAAGAACAAGCTGCTGAGGAGTTAAAAAAACACTTAGGAACTGATACAAATATTAAAATCAATGACATGGTTTCACTTCTTCCTCCAAGTTTAAATATTCAACCCACCTCTCTTAATGACGTTGAAAAAGTTGTTGTCGAGATGGGTGATTTATTGGATGGAAATCCAATTGTTGATGAAATAAGATATTCTGCAGATGCGATAAGAAATCTTCAAGCAATTTCAACGATTGTAACGTTTAATGGTTACATGATTATTGGTTTGGCAATTGCAGTTTCAGTATTATTGGTATACGTAGCAATTAATTTTGCGGTTAAATATTACACAGAGGAATTGAAAATTATGAACGTACTGGGAAGTGAGCGTAAAATGCTTACTTTACCTTTCGTTTTTGAAGCTTTATTGTATGGTGTTTCGGGTGGAGCACTTGCAGGGATAGCCATGACAGCATTTATTCTTGGAAATAAACGATATATATATAATGATGAAGTTTTAAGAAGTTTTGTATCTATTAACAATTTATCTCAAGAAATTAATATCATATCTATTAATGAAATTCTTACCACTCTTGGAACAACCATCGGTATTGGGATATTTTTGGGTATTATAATCTGTGGCATTTCAGGAAGTATTGCAGTTGTGGGTAATTTAAAACATGTCAAAAAAGGGAAGAGGTAATTGTATTAATAATTGAAATTAAGTGATAAATGATGAGTGAGAAAGTAGAAAATGAAAATTTAAAAGAGAAATGGTAAGCCATATTATTTCAAAATTAATATTAAATTATCTTGCTTATCACATATCACTTCTTCCATATCACTTATAAATATTCTGATGTATTCTTTTTTGTTACTTTTTTACTAGAACTTGCGTATTATGATGTAATGTGGTATAATATTTGCATTGTTTTGTTGCTATATAATTTAATAAAATTATTAGATGAAAAGATTAATTGTAGTATTAACTACTATTGCTTTAGTAGGTGCAACAATATTTGGAGTAACTAAAGCCCAAGAAATGGATGTTGTATACGGGCAAGGTTATGCAAGTGTGTATAAAAGTTCTGAAGAGGTTTCTTCAAATAATGTGCAAATTTTAAGTTCCATGTTTTTGGAGTTACCTGAAGATGAAGCAGAACCTTATTGGAGTAAAGATGCTTTTCTTGGTGATATTGTAGTTACCGAAGCAAATGTTGACGAATCATTTACAATCAAAATGCGAAATTTGACAGAATGGGAAGAAGGTATGGTCTCAGATGAATTGGCTACTTTCTATAAAGTTGAACTAGTTAATCAATGTGATTTTGTTTTTCCACCAGGAGAAGGTAATCCAATTTGTGATCCTAACATTATGTCTGTAAGAATTGAACAAAATGATGAGTATTCTGCAAATCTTCCCGGTTTTAACCCTGTAATTTACGATGGTCTTTTAAAGGACTTAAACTTTGATACGAGTGGAATAATTGCAGTAGGATATTTGGATGATCCTCATACTTTATTAACTTTTAACTTCTATGTTGATGAAGTTACCTTCGGTCAACTTGATTTTAATCAACAATATTCAAATACTTACAATCTTCGATTTATTGAAGTAATGTAATTTGCTTTTATGTTAGTGGCTGAAATGATTTAATCATTTCAGCCACTACTTTGTTGATTATATCTTACTCAGTCGATTCTTTTGGTAATTTAGTGTATATGGTACAATAAATATTGTATATCTTTTTTATATGTTTTAATAAAAGTAGTAATGTCCAAGAAATTTAAAAACATTATGGATTTTTATATTCGTTTCTACTATCCTTTTTTTAGAATTCTATTTAAAATTGCATCAGTTTTTATTTTTGTGATAATAATCATTTTAATTTTTTTGTTTGTTTCATGGGATAAAAATATTTTTCCTTATAATGTATATGCTATAGAATCTGAAAGTATGAATCCTCTATTAAAAAGAGGGGACATGATAATTGTAAAAAATGAAAAAGAATACCAAATAAATGACATAATAACTTTCTATGTTCCTCATCGTAAGGAATATATTACTCATCGAATTGTAAGGATTGAGAAAGGGTTTTACTATACAAAAGGCGATGCTAATGAAGCTGCGGATAATTACAAAATAGATTCGGGGGATATTTCTGGAAAATATGTATATAAGGTTAATAAATTAGGATTTGGTGTAATATTCTTGAAAACGATTACTGGCGTGATAACATGTATTGTTATACCAAGTAGTTTATTGTTAGGAATGATAATTTCTGACTTTGGAAGAAAAGTAAAAAAATACGGACAAAGTGTGATAGCTAAGGACTAGAAACAAATTCATGGATTGATTGTTTGACAACTAGTATGTTGTAGCTTATAATGATATTATGAGAAGCTATTTTGCCCCTAGAACAATTTTCAAGGCCTTTTTATTATTAGTTTCATTTATGGCTATTCTGGTATTTTTGGTGTCAAATAATATGAAATTTTCAGTGACTTCAAACGTATATGCCTCTGAAACGGATTGTAGTGCGATTGTCGATCTTAAAGAAAGATTAAAATGTCTTCAAGATGTGCAAAATGAAGTTGCAAAAAAAAGAAAGGAAGTGGAATCTCAGATTGGTAAAGAAAATAAACAGCAGGATGAACTTTGGAAACAAATTTCTGCATTGAATAGTCAAATTTCGTTACTAGAGCTAGATATTCAGACCAAACAAATTCTGATAGAGCAAAAAAATATAGAGATAAATATTATTAGTAAGGAGATGGAAGTTATTAGTGCTGATATTTCAATGGTGAAGCAAGAGACAACGGTTCTTGAGGAATCAGTAATGTCAAATATCTCTGAAATTTATAAGACTTTAAATACAGATGATATTGAAATGATATTTAATGATACTGATGTTTGGGGAGGGCTCAATAATGTAAAGTATATGCAGGTAATTAGACAAAATGATGAGTCTAAAATTCTAAATCTTGTTGATAAATATGTGGTACTCGCAGATTATGAAAATATACTGTCAAGTAAACAACAAGAGGAAGTTGAAAAAAGAGTAGAGGTTGAGAATGAATATGGTGAATTGAAAATTATGCAGGATGATTTGGTAGCTCAGAAAAGTACAAGACAGACGTTGTTGGCAGAATCAGAGAAGAAAGAACAAGAATATAAGGCAAGTCTTACAATATTAAAAAAGGAAGAAAATGAGGTAGCGACTGAAGTTTCAAGAATAATTATGGAATTATATAACAGTGAAAAATTGGGTGCAGGTGAACCAGTTACTAAGGGAACGATTGTTGGTTTTCAAGGACATACTGGATGTTCGTTGGGTTCACACCTTCATTTCGAAATATTCACTCAGGTTGGTTCAAGTAAAACCAGTAAGAATCCTTATAATTATCTTACTTATTCTGGTGGTTATGTCGTAAGTAATGCAAATTATAATGCACCAATGGACCAGGCAATAGTTACACAAGGTTTTCATTCTGGATATTCTATAGACTTAGTAAGTATGAATTCTGCATACACTAATACTGGTTTAGTATATTGGGTTACAGAGCAGGAATTACGTGATAGATGTCCACATGCTCCAAGTAGAACAGAAGCTTGGATTGCAAATTTTAAAAAATATAGAGGAGAAGCCCCATGGTCTTTTGGAATGAGGGGTGAAGGATCTCCAATTTATGCAATTGCAGACGGCACAGTGTATCGAAGCTCAGTTGTAGCTGGTGGAGGTAATATAATTGTAATTGCTCATGGAAATAACCTATTTAGTTTGTATTTACATCTAAAATAATTAATACTTGCTCGCCAGTCAGTCGTTTTAATTTCAGGCAGGCGGGGAGAATAGTGCTTTTTGAAATATGAATAATGAATTTCCAATTAGAAAAAAGTTGAATATGTTTGATGTATATTTGATAGCTTTTTTTCTGTTTATTCTGTTCTCAACATTAATTGCTAGTCTCATGGAATACGGAATTATTAATGGTGATCTTGGACCGATTCATCGATATATTAGTAATTTTAGTGCAAGATTAATTATAGTTTTAGTAGGATTGGTTATTGTTTTGAGCTTATATTTTAAAAAATGGAGAGAGAAAATTAAGAGTATTGAACCCATACTTTTTTTAGTTACTCTTGCCTTATTATCTGATGCTCTTGGGAATTTGTTTGGTTATTACGCTGTTAATGAGTATTATGGTGTATGGTGGTATGACAAGTTTGTTCACTTTATTAATCCGGCGTTGTTAACAATAGGTATCTATTTGTTTTTAAGTAAAATTGCTTTTGGAAATGAGAAAATGAATAATAAAGTTTTTCTTTTATTAAGTGTAACACTTATGATTTCTGTTGGGGCTTTGTGGGAAATAAGTGAGTATTTTTCAGATAAATTAATAGGAACCTGGATGGTTGGTGGTATTGATGATTCAATGTGGGATCTTTTTTGGAACACCGTTGGAACAATTACGGGTGGTATAGCAATCTGTACAGTAAAACATTTGAAATTTAAAGACAAAAAGTTAACGATTTAGACGATTGTTAACGTCATGATATTTTTCCGTTGAGAAATTTATAAGAAAACCTTTTCATTTAAATATTATACTTAATATATTGATATCTAAGTTATAAGGAAACTATTTTGTCTACGCGGAATTGTATTTTATTAAATGAAATAAACTCATCCCCAAAGCTATTTGATGCTAACAATGATGGAGTTGTTAATGATAGTGATGAATTTATTGAATTAGTAAATGTTTGTGAGGATGAGATTCTTTTACAGGGATATATTATCGATGACGTTGAAAATGGAGGTTCGGCACCATATGTAATTCAGAAAGAATTGATTATTGGTCCAAATCAATATTTAGTATTTTTTCGTGATGAAACTAAAATTTTACTTAACAATTCGAACGAAGAAGTGTATTTGTTAAATCCTAATGGAGATATTATGAATAAATTTTCATTTGTGAGTTCAAACTATGATAAATCATTTCAATATAATCCTAACTGGGAAATTTGGCTTACTTCAATTCCGACAGTTGGTGTAGAAAACTTAAAAATTAATCAATTTCCAATAAGTGAGATTCCACTAGGGAACACCGTAGAAATTCTTGCAAGAGTTGTAGATGATGGATTGGTATATCAAGATTTTTATCTTTTACAAGATGATAGTGAATCTATACGTGTAAAAATTGATAGTGTTAGTCTTGAAAAAGGTAAAAGTTATTTGTTATTAGGAAATGCAAAACAACTTTCAACATATTCTGAGTTTACAATTATTTCATATATTGAATCGGAAATTGAATTTACTGAATTGGTATTAAAAGTCTCGGAAATCGATGATAACTTATTAGATATGAGAGTTTGTATTGATGGTGCAATAGTTGAAGTAAATGATACATCGTTTGTCTTGTCGGATGATCGAGGAGATTCAATAAAAGTTCAATTAGAAGTAATGGATAATGTTGATACCAGTAAGCTTGTAAATGTATGTGGGATTGTTAAGTTGATGCGAAGTAAATATGAGTTGATAGCTGAAGTTGATGATATTTCATATAAAAAAATAAATAAAGCTTCATTAACTCAAACGGGTCAAAATATAAGTATAATAATAGTTGGTTGGATTTTACTTCTTGTTTGTGCTATACTTTCAGCATATAAATTTAGGATGGTTAATAAATGGCTAAGTCTACTGTTACTGAAAAAAAGAAAGAAAGTGCTACATTAGTGAAAAAGAGTCTAATAAAAAAGGAACTCAAAAATAGTAATGTAGAAAAATCATTGAGTGCTGAGGAAAAAGTTATATCAAATGGAGATTCTGATAAAGTTAAGATTGCGATTAATAAAAAACTGCTGTCAACTGTAATGTTTGGTTTGATATTTATAATAGGCCTCTTCTTAGTAATTATTGGTGTTGATGCGGGTTTTCAATGGTATGAGTCAACTCAAATAGTTGCTAGAATTGATGGGAAGGTAATAACTAGGAAACAATTGGCTGACGATATGATTAATATGGGTGGTAAAACATATATTGATGAGGACTTGGGATTAAGAATTCTGTTGGAAAATAAGGCAAAAGAGGAGGGAATTGAAGTTTCTCAGGAAGATATTGAGAAATTTCTTTTTGAGATATATGAGGTTGATTCGGTTGAAAAACTTGAAGAGACATTGAAATTAAATGATGATAGTGATTTAGAAACAACCTATGAAAAAGCAAGAATTAGCTTATATGTTGAGAAACTTATTGGTGATATTACTCCAACTGAGGAACAAATTAATGCAGAATTGCAAGAATATAAGGACATTTATCTACAAGATGGTGCAACCGAAGAAGATTTTAATGAGATGATGGAGTCTATTGGAGGTAGGGAAGTTATAGTAGAAAGATTAACTTCAGAGTTAGAACAACAGAAATTGGAAGAGCTTTTTGAACAGCTTGATAGTGAATCAACAATTGAAAATTATCTTTCAGAGGAAAGAGAATATGAGTTTTTAAAGCTTTATAAAGATTTGTGGGATAAGTGGATAGATAAGTAACAAGTAACAAGTAATAAGTAATAGGTGTTGTTCAATTTTAATTAATGGTGTTGTAGGTGCATAGGAACTGCATTGGTGCAATAGGAGAAGATCTCATTTTGAATAGATTTCTGGCAAAAGGTGGAATTCTTTTAGGTAAAAATATTTATTCACGTTATGGGGAAATTGATTTATTAATGCTCTTAAAAAATACTATTTATATAATTGAAGTAAAAACAACTGAAGTCAATTATAATAATGTATCATTGGTTACTGCGTGTAAGGTTCAGAAGCTTTATAGGACTTTTGAATATTTTTGTATTAAAAATTCACGTTTTTCCGTAAATTTTTTGGATTATCAATATGTTTTTTATAGCATCGACTTAGAAAAAAGTGTAAGATTTGTTCAGTACTTTTTGAATTAGTATTTTATTGACTTTATTTCTTGTTAGTTTTTTATCAAATTTTGCATATCATAAATCGGTGTGGTATAATATCGTCAGGGTTTTGTAGTTATTTAATTTATTATAATATTTATATGAAGAGATTAATTATATTTCTAGTAGGAATTTCTTTAATCGTGTCTACAGGATATGGTGTTTCAAAAGCACAAGAACTGGATTCTGCATCAGCAAGAGGACTGTCATTAATTCAAAATATAAATGCAGGGGACGAAAGTAACAATTTGGAACTCAGACTTGCTGGGACAGATGAAGAATGGGGTAGTGAAGATGTATTTATAGGACAATATGATCTATCCCCATCAAATCCTTCAAATAGTAATCAAGTAGAATTGAGAAATACCCGTGAATTTGATGATGAGGGCTGTGGAGATGCATGTGGAGGGAGTCGTGCTGTCTATAAAGTGAAACTAATTGAACAATGTATTAATGATGTTACATGTGACCCCAATATTTGGTCAATAAAAATTGAACAGATAGATGGAACAAATGTGGAACCAATAATATATGATGGGAAATTAAAAGATTTAATTGAAGATTCTTCCAATCTAATTTTGGTTGACTACTTTGGCGATCCTAATAATGAATTAGAAATAACAATGTATTATAATCCAGATGAGGTTGGTGAGGGAGCAATTATTGAAAACAGTTTCAGCTTAATGTTTTATGAAATAGGGGTTTAACGATTTAACATGAGGAGGAGGAAATCTCCTCCTCGTATTTTCTAGTCTGTTGATCCTTTTAAGTTTCACTTGTAGTTCACCTTTGAATTGCTATTATGATAATAATGTGTGGTGATGTTAATAATATACATAAGCGGATGTATCCGTTAATATAAAAAGTGTAATATGAAAATTAACTTATTCCACAAAATTAATTTATTATTATAATTCTTATGAAACGTATAGTAATCTATACTTTAGCTGGAGGAGCAGTTTTGCTTTCTGGTTTAATGGTGGGAAATGCTGTATATGCTGATGATACAGCCTCAAAGACTATCCCAGCATTTATACAATCTGTTGCGGATAAGGTAGGCGTTAATAGCTCTGACTTGTTTAATGCAATGGAAGAAGTAAGGACAGAGGAGCGTGAGGAAATGAGAATCGAGAATGAGGAAAAAATTAGTGAAGCGGTTTCAAATGGTGAGTTAACTGAAAGACAATCCGAACTTTTGGATGCAATGCATGAAATAATGGATGCAGAAAGACAAGAAATGATTGTTAATGGTGAAAAACCTAGAGGTACTATGCGAGATATAAGGGATGAAATGGTTACTCTCTTGAACGAAGCGGGGTTAAATACAACTCAAGAAGAGGTTGATGAATTACATACTACTCTGCAAACTTTAGGTATTGGTGGTGGAATGCAGGGAGGGAGAGGTATAGGAAAAGGTAATGGAATGGGTGGTGGCAATGGGGAATGTATGGTAAATAATTAACACTTATTTAATGTTAATTAGGGTGGGTGATAGTTCAAAAGCTGTCACCTACCTTTTGTGATAAAATATATACAAATTAATTATAAATATAAAAAATTGAAAATATTGATTGTTGAAGATGAAACAGATTTACGAGAGATTTTGGTAAAATATCTATCAAAACATGGATATGTTGTTGAAGAAGCCGAGGATGGTGCACAGGGACTTGAATTGGCTTTAATAAATGAATATGATTGTTTATTGCTGGACTTAAATCTTCCTGAAATAGATGGTATGGAAGTTGCTAAAAGGATTAGGGATGATGGGAATTTAGTCCCAATAATAATGTTAACGGCAAGATCCCAAATGTATGATAAGCTTGATGGATTTGAAATTGGTGCAGATGACTATATTACGAAGCCTTTCGAATTAAAGGAACTATTAGCGAGAATAAAGGCTGTTATTAAAAGATCATCAAAAAATAAAAATAATAAATTGTTTTTTGGTGATTTTGAAATATTTGCGGAAAAGAATTTGCTTGTATCCTCCGATAATTCAGAAATTGAACTTTCAAATAAAGAAATGGGAATTTTAGAATACTTATTAAGAAACAAAGGCAAGGCTATCTCTGCTGAAGAATTATTAGAGCATGTTTGGGATAGGGAAATTGATATTTTTACAAGTACGGTTAAGACACATATCAAAACCTTAAGAAAAAAAGTTGATCCTAACAAAAGGTATATAAAAACTTTGAAGGGCAAAGGATACCTTATAAGTGATAGATGATAAGTTATAAGTTATGGGCGATGGGAGCTAAATGAATAATAAGGCTAATTTGATTTTATCTATATCACTTATCATTTAAATATGGTGAAATTCCTAAAATCACTAAAATTTCGATTAACTTTTTGGTACTCTTTTTTGTTACTTCTTTTTTCATTATCCTTTTTGTTTTTGATGAATTTATGGCTTACAGATTATATGAAGACATGGACGCATGATCCAAGTATGGGGCCTAAACCATTTGTTCAAGTTATAGATAGACCACGATTAAGAGCAGTGACTGAAGAACAAAGGCAGTTAATCATGGAAGCAAGGTTAGAAGATTTAAATAATATAAGAAAAGTATCGTTATATGCAATTATTCCTTTAATATTCATAAGCTTTGGTGGTGGATATTTGTTGTCATCAAGAATGTTAAAACCTCTTGATAAATTAAATATTGAGATGACTAAAAGAAACCTTGAGAATCTTAGAGAAAAAATAAAATATATTGATAATGGTGACGAAATATCGAGTCTGATTCTAAGTTTTAATAATATGACAGAAAGGTTAAATCTTGCATTTGAATCTCAACGTAACTTTGTTGAAAATGCCTCTCACGAAATAAAAACTCCTCTTAGTGTCATACAAGCAACTATTGAAAACGCTCTAGAAGATGATAAGCTGACTTACAAAGAAATTGAACTAATACTTAACAATATAAAGAAACAAATTGTGTTTATAAATAAATTAACAGAGGATTTGCTTTTATTAGCAGTTCTAAAAAACCACATAAAAACAGAGGATATTGATTTTCGAAAAGTAATTGAGATAACCGTTAACAATTTGAAAGCAGTAATAGCTAAAAGTAAAATGAATTTGAAATTATCCATGGGGAACAAGAGAATATTAATAAAAGCTAATCAGGAGCTTTTACAGCGGGCATTAGCCAATATTGTTGAAAATTCAATAAAATACTCAGGAGGTACTAAACTTGATATAAAAGTGATTACTGATATGGCGAGAAATTTAACAATTGTTAAATTTACTGACGATGGAAAGGGAATTCCGTTAGAACAAATGGATAAAGTATTTGAAAGATTTTATAGGATTGATAAGGGAAGATCAAAGAAAACGGGAGGAAGTGGACTGGGATTAGCTATTACCAAAGAGATTATTGAGGCACATGGAGGTGAAGTTTATGTTAGTAAAAATCATATAAAGGGTACACAGTTTGTTATTGAGTTACCAATTATCAAGGAACAGGGAACAAGTAATAACTAACGATTAATCATTTACCAACTGCTAATTACTAATTACAGTCTACAGTATACTGTATGCGCCTACCGTAATTTTTGATAAAGTTTTTCAGAGAACCACTTTTTATAACAATTGCATCCATATTAAACACTTTTGCATACATGTCCATAAGTGAAATAACATCTAGCAAAGATCTGTAACCTGATAACCCAGAAACATCAATATACATTTTGTTGAAATTGATACTCCATGATAGTGCTGTTCGTATATCATAAACATCTAATACTCTAAAATCTATTTGAGGTCTCATTTTTTTCCTCTATCAATACATTCTTGACTAACATCTGTTGCAATTAATTGTTTACATTTGGGCAAAATCAGTTCAGAAGTAGTACCCCATTCGCACCCAATTTCAAGTACAATATCATTTGAGTGTATGTATTCATCTATTGATTTTCGATATTCAGTTACTCCTCGTGTTGCAACAAAAAGAGTTTTGGTTTTGAATTGTTTGTCGTTTGCCATGTTTAGTTAAATAATAATTAATAAATAATATTGAATAGTTACTTTTTAATATATATTTCGTTGTATATTTTGATAACTATGGATTGAATTCTGTTTTCTAATTTAAAAAAAGCACCCGAATAGATAATATAAAATACTATATTAATCTACTCAAGTGCTCTAATTTTATTTCTGTCTGGGCTAGCTTATCAATTACTTTAGGTAATTGATAATGACCCCTTGAAATTTTACTACACATATATTATATCAAATTTTTTAGATAATTACTATTTGGTATCTTTAATTATATTAAATTTGAAAATTGTAAGCAGTAAACTGTAGGCAGTATGCATTAATCAGTGACTAGTATTACTTTCTTAGTAATATAGGAATGCTGGAGTTCATTCACTCATTCGTTCTTTCACTTCTTACATATTACTTGTAACTTGTTACTTATAAATAAGTCTTCCTCCAACTGGTTTTTCAATATTTTGATGATTTCTAAGATACTCTTCTAATACGCTTTGGGCAGAAGTAGTAATGACCTTGGAATTTTTATTTTCTCTTAATTCCTCTTCAGTGATGTTAAGATAGTCTTCCGAATTAATAATATGATATTCAAACAAAGCTATTTTAATAATATCATCATTTTTTACTGATTTGTTGTTAATTTTTAATGATATTAATTTATTAACAGATTTATCAAAGGTAGCTTCAATTCCATTATTAACTTGATAACATTCTCCTTCTCCATCCATATTTTCATTGCGCATTATGTGTGCAAAAATTCGTTTGAGTTGTTTTCCTGTAACTGTGAATCGGGTAATTGAGTCATCATAAGGAAAACATTCCTTTAAATTACCAAGCGTAACTAAAGGTCCCATCTTTTTTACTCTTATTGAGCCAGATCCAACTAAAACAACGTCACTTTCAGCAACAGAGGCATAAGCATCTGCAAGTAGGTTTCCAAGATCTGTTTCAATTTCCCTTTTGGGATGGGTTAATTCCTGAGCAAATTTACATACAATGGTGTTATACTTACTATCTACGACCGTTTTGAAAGAGTCAATGAATTTTATTAGTTCTATATCTGGCTTTGCAATCTTATCATCAATTGGGATCAATTTCCATTTGTAATCAATAATACTATTAGTATCATCGTCAACAGTTATATCAAATCTACCAATTTGGTTTGATCCAACTCCAGCATGAGCAATGAGTATGTTGTTAACTTCTGTTGGTTTTTCAAGAACTGTATGAGAGTGTCCTCCTATTATCATATCAACCCCACATTCAGGCTTAATAATTTTTGCAAGTTCGATATCTGATTCATATCCGATATGGGTTAATAGTATTGTTAAGTCGATATCATCATTTTTATATGCTCCGGTAATTTTACTTATTTCATGACTTGCTTCTTCCAATGTGACAAAACTACCTATTAATTCATCTTGTTGTAAAGCATCCATTATTTTTTCAGTTATTATTCCAGTAAACATAATGTCGAAACCATCTTTTTTAAGGATAATGTATGGATTCATCAATCTTT
>ENA-UOWE01001867-UOWE01001867.1-activated-sludge-metagenome-genome-assembly--contig:-NODE-1867-length-24639-cov-105.362634_pt1 | contig 24639 bp, 16 predicted proteins | sample MGYA00249841_ERZ761562 | MGnify/ENA primary metagenome ERZ761562 (study PRJEB28883, sample SAMN05720200) | activated sludge metagenome | isolation source: Anaerobic digester | place: Japan... | reverse complement strand
CGCAATGTTCAACTGTTCCATTCGCCGCTCGTCGTGACGTTTCCGTGACGTTGGATCGGTATAATAAAACAGGTGTGTCAATTATACACGACGTGCATCAAAGCGCCAACCTTTCGCGCGGGTGGGCCGGCGAAAGGTTGAACGGCCATTTCACTCAACAACAGGAGGAGGCAAGCGTGCGTCATCTAATCTGGATTCGTGTCATTTTGCTGTCGGCGCTGTTGCTGGTTGCCACGGGCAGCGCGATGACGGCGGCTCAGGGGGACATCGCCGGTGGAGGCGATGTCGGTCAGCCGCCATTCCCACTCACCCACGGGATGGACGGGGGCATCCGTCACATCCCACCGCAGCGTAGCGGAGCGCTTCAACCCGCCGACGCTCCGGCATTCTGTACGCGCATCGGCTTCAATGACTCGCTGGAAGGGTGGACGGTTCATGCCGGAGACTGGTACACCGGAACGGGTTACATTTACACGAAGGGCCTGGAAGGCGATTGGGCGTCCGTTAGTTACAACCTGAACCTGACCCGCACAGATTTTCAGGCCCATATGTGGCGGAAAGGGTGTAGCGGTTGTGAGAATGGAATTATCATTCGGGGGAATCCCGATCCGCTTTGGGATTTAGGCTTATGGTGGAATACGATGTACCTGTTCGTGTACACGAATGAAGGAGGTTGTTTAGTAGGCAAGAGTTTTTATTATCGTGGTATTCGTGTGTATCAAATACTTTTTAATGGGAGTTGCCCGTCAATCCATACAGGGGAGGCGTGGAACACCTTGCGTGCCGTGGCCGACGGAGATCAATTATCCTTTTACATCAATGACGAGTTGGCCTGGTCAGGCCAGGATCAGTCCCTTAGTTATGGGCGTGTTGGCATTGCGATGCAGGGCAATCTCATAGGGGGACCTGCCAATGAAGAATTTCGGGTAGCGTGGGCATCCCTCTGCCGGCCGTATGGCGCTTTTTTGCCGCTGGTGATGCGGCGTTGAGTTCATTGGAGGTCAAGGTAAGACGCATGGTGTGGCTGTTTCTGTTGGCGTGCGGCGGGCTGGTGGTCGGCGGGCTGGCCGATGATTTTGTCAGACGCGCAGAGAGCGTTGTGCAAGCCATAGAGACATACGCGAACTCGAATGGGCAGGAAATATCCCTTCAAGATCTCGAGATCGCCAAACGCGAGATAAAAAAGATGATATCCAGCGTGCGCGGGCAAACGCTGCCCTCGAAGCAGGCCCGGTATCGTCCCCTGACAAGACTGATTCTTGACCGGTGGCCGTTGGGCCATAAACTCGGCGTGGCAATTTCGGAACTCGAGGAGGAATATGTCCGGCTCCTAGTTGATCGAGAAAGATGAATAACCTGGATGTTGTTCGGACTTTGTTAGAGATGCGCGACTTGTTGGCTCAGGCAAATGAGCCGCAGTGGGCCGAACGTGTTGACCGATTGGCCGCGAGCTTTCAAACCGACTCGCCGGAGGAGGTCAAGAGCATGGCGCGCCAGGCTTTGAGGATGTTTGGTGGGATGGGGTCGCTGTCGGACCTGGTGGTGTATGTCCATGGTGTCCCGGTCCCGGAGATGAATGATCGGTTGGAGGCTATGCGACGTCAGCTTCACGCCGAGTTGGTTGCCCTCATTGCTGATGCGCCTGATGCGGCGCTGTAGCGGGATTGCAAGCTGAACACGCGACGTCACCGATAATCGAGACGCTTGCCGCTTTGAGTGGACGACAAATCTTGACTGGAGACCATTGAACGATGAATGAGACACCCCCTGTTGACCTGCAAGAAATTCAACAACTCCTCGATGAGCGTCGTTACAAAGAAGCGGAAAAGCGGTTGACCGAGGCCATAGATACAGCGCCCGACAACGGCGAATTGCACGCCTATCTGGCATTGGCCTTGTTGCCCCAGGAACGCTTCGCGCCGGCAGCAGAGGAAGCCAAAAAGGCCGCGACCAAGGCCCCCGACAACCCGTTCTGCAATTATGTGTGTGCCCAGGTCCTTATGGAGGCCAGGCAGGAAGGTGAAGCGCTCATGTACCTAAGGGGAGCTATGAACCTAAAACCGAAGTTTCCACCCCATCATCTGTTGGGCGCGACCATCTATTGCCGCCGGCAGTCCTGGGAGAATGCGCTGAAAGAAGCCAATGCCGCTTTGAAGTTGGATGCCCAGTGTGCCCAGGCCTATGCCCTGCGTGGGCTGGCGCTGTGGAAACTCCAACGCAAAGAAGAGGCCAGGCAAGACTTTGAGCGCGCGTTGGCACTTGACCCCAATCATCCACTGAGCCATGCGGCGCGCGGGTGGCTTTTACTGGATAAGGGCGAGTATCGGGCGGCGCAGGAGCCTTTCCGCGAGGCATTGCGCCTCGATCCATTTATGGAATGGGCCAAAGAAGGGCTGCTTGAGAGCATCAAGGCGCGGAATCCATTGTATCGCCTGTTTCTCACCTGCCTGCTGTGGATGGCGAGTCTGAGTCAGATCTGGCTATTTGCTGCGATGCTCGGCTTCTCCTATCTGTTGAAGATCGTGCGGATCGGAAACTTATTCTTTCACAAACTCTTGCCCATGCTCAGGTTGCCGTTAGGAATCGTGGCCTGGATCTCCTTGATCTTTGTATTTCTAACCTGGGTAGCGCGGCCTTTGAGCTACTTGCTTTTGCGTCTTCATCCAATAGGGCGTCACATGCTGTTGCGGAGTGAAATTGCTGCGGCGAATTGGGTTGGCGTATGCCTGCTTGCCGCGCTGGGCTTTCTCATCGCCGGGCTGGTGACCGATAAAAAACCACTGCTTATGGCCGCGATGTTCTCAGTATTAATGATGATGCCGACAGCCGCGGTCTTTCTGTCCAGTTCTTGCGATGGGCGCGGTTGTTTGACGCTGTATACGCTGGTCATGTTAGGCCTCGCCATCGCCGCCGTGGCGATGGATTTGGCCGGCTCGACCGATGCGGGTTGGCCCTACGGTCTTTTTCTTGTAGGTTTTTTGCTTTTTGCCCAGATATGGGTCGTGAGGAATGAAACTGAAGGTACTCTAGATCTCTTTGGCACTGTTCCTCGTAAAACTGACAACTGACCGAACTGACATTCGTTGACTCGTCGCACGAGGCGCTCGCGCTACGAACAATTCGCTGGCAGGTTTCTACAACGCGCTGCTCGATGTGGCGGAGGACCCTATGCACCAGGGTCAAACGGCAGGCAAAGAAATCGCGGACACACTTGTTTTTGTCAAAGCCATCAGAGGAGGGCGGCAAGGGCTGTCCGCGGGAAAGCCGTTCCGGCGTGCATCGCCAGGGTAGGCCAGCAGCGCGCGGGCCGAGTCGGCCTCGAACTCGGTAATCGGTTCGCCGTCTCCGGCAACCTGAAAGGCGCCCGGAAACGTAACGCTCAACTGTTCCATTTCGCCGCTCGCCGTGACGTTTCCGTGACGTTGGAAGTGTATCATGTGTAGGAGAATTTTGGTCAATTATATCCGGCGCACTGAAAAACGCCAAACATGGCCCGGCGTGAGCAATTATGGCCCAGGCGCTTCAGCGCGCACAAACAATTGGGAGGTGATTAAATGGTAGCTATCTCGGAGAACCTGAAGGCCGCGCTCAGGAGAAACGCGAATGTCTATCTGGTCATCAACATCTCTGCCGGCATCGTCTTGGCGCTCCTGGGGTGCATCACCAGCGTGATCGGCCTGGTATCGGATGCTCAGAAGTGCCTTACCGCGCTGGTCGGCGTCCTCATGCTGGCCATGGGGGTCGGCATCGCCTGGTACTATTGGAAGAGACGCGTGGACGTCGTCGCACTGCTGGAAGAGCACCCTGAGCGCGTGGTGTGGGTTTACAAGAAACTTTCAATCGGTGCAGCATACGGGGTGGCCATCTTCCCTTTTTGGTTCGTGGTCTTTGGATTGGAAGACAAACATCGCGTCGCGGTGCGGCTACCGGCGCGGGACGCCGACCGGCTGATCGAAGAACTGAAGACCCAATTGCGCCACGCCACCTTTGGCTACTCGGCCGAGTTGGAGCGCAGGTACGGGAACAATCCGCAGGATTTGCGTCGGAGTTGAGGCGTTTGCCCCGTTTTGAGGAGGTCAAGATGAAACGCATAATGTGGCTGTTTCTGTTGGCCTGCGGCGCGCTGCTGGCGAGCGGGCTGGTGGTGGGTGCGCTGGCGGCGGGGGGACGGGGCGCAGCGGCGGAGGCGCCGGGCGGGCTGACGGCGACGGAGGCGTTGGCTGCCGGGGCGGTGTTCTCGCCCACCGAGGCCACCGGCTTTGGCTGGGCGGGCACGCGGGTGGTGTACACTGGAACGCTGAGCAACCTTTCCAGTGCGAGCGACCGCTTCACGTTGACGCTGGGGAGCCACGTGTGGACGGCGACGCTTTTGCTCACCCAGACGGGGGTGCTCGATCCGGGGGCCGGGGTGACGGTGACGGTGTGGGTGGACATTCCGGCGGAGGCAGGCGAGGGGATGAGCGACACGGTGACCCTCTATGCGGCTTCGCATCTCAGCCCGACGCTGGTCGGCACGGCCACGCTGACCACCCGCGTGCCCCGGCCGGGCTATGCATTTCTCCTGTGGGCTGACAAAATCGCTATTCTGGATACGGTATCCCATGCCTATACCGGGCAGGTGATTGATGTACGTCCTTATGGCCAGTTGCCTACAAGCGGTGCGATTAGCCCTGATGGACAATGGCTCTATGTCAGTCTGGGGCATCCCAACAGCAACAGCGTATTGGTCATCAGCAGGACAACACACACACCAGTGATGACTATTCCGGTAGGCGTCAGACCCAGAGGCATTGCCTTCAGCACGGATGGCAAGTATGCCTTTGTGGCCAATTGGACGGATAACACAGTCTCGGTCATTGATACGGCTCGGCATCTGGTGACGGCCACTATTCCCGTAGGCGTTGAGCCATGGTATATTGCCTCCAGTCCTTGTCTGGACAAGATTTATGTGGCAAATATCTATGATACCGTGAGCGTGATTGATGTGGGGACATTAACGGTGACCGAGGTGATCACCGAAATGGACCATCCAGGCGACGTGGCGATCTCTCCCTTCGGTGACAGGGTTTACACGAACAGGTCGTGGGGGAACACCTGCGTCTGGGTGATTGATACGGCCAGCGACACCGTTATCCAAACCTGGCATGTCGGCGATCAAAGCGTAGAGATAGACTTGTCACCCGACGGAAATGTGTTATACGTGACCGGCGGCCCTCAACAAGGGACAATTACAGCTATAGACGTAAGAACTGGTCAGCAAACCACTATCCCTTCAGGATTAGAGGCCGAACGGAGCATTGAGGTCTTTCCATGGCAAGCCGGGCCTTTTGTCTACGTGGGCGGCTTCGATCCGCAGATGTCGGTTATCAATATCCACACGAATAGCCTGATCAAGACCATTCCACTCCCGGATGCGCCAGATGGTTTGGCGCTCTTTCCGCTGCCCACTGTCTGCGCTTCGCGCGTGTATTTGCCGCTGGTGTTGCGGCGGTAGAGACCATGTCGGCGAGGAGGTGGCGAATGAAGTCCGGAGCGGTCAGGATCATCTCGGCGGCGCTGGCGGTGATTGGGGTGTGTATGGCTACTTAAAAGGAGAACGATGCGCACCTTACTCGAACTTTTCGCGCGGCGCGGGATCGTCTTCCTGGCGCTGATGGTGGCCGCCGGCGGCATCGTGGTACTCAAACTCGACGAGCGGATCGGCATGCTGCTGGTCGGCGTGATCTTGGGGCTGAGCGGCGTGGGCAACTGGCTGGTCGCCGCAAGAGAACACTATGCGCGCGGCCTGTGACGCGCGCTGGCCGTTTTCCTGATGCTGTTTGGGCTGTTCACCATTGTCGTCATGGTGATCATGTTCGTGCGCGGCGAGCGGTTGGACGTTCCACCATCGCCGTAAAATACATCATCTTTCACAGGAGGAAGTTCAATGTCAAGAACAAGAACCGTAATGATGTTGGCCATGGCGGGCATCGCCTTATCCTTGATCGCCTGCAATATCTCCGGTGCGCCGGCTAGGCCAACGACGCCGGTCGAACCCACCACGCCGCCGACCGAGCGGCCCCTGATGAGTTTCGACTTCGAGCCGGTTTGCCGGCGCGGGAAGGTGGAAGGGGCCGCGGCCTACGAGCCGACGCCTGGACAGGTGCATCCCATACTCGTGTTCAGGCGCGACGATCCGGAGGACAACAATTACTACGAGGTATCTCCCGTCACGCTGGAATTACCCGTACCGTGGATGGTGGACTATCAGGGCGACTATACCACCGTCGAACTCGTCGCCTGCCTGACGCGTACCGGCGGCGACCTGGTGGACACCTGCGATTACAAGGACGACGACAGCGAGGAAACCTACCCGCTCGACATTTACAATTCGACCTACGAGGTGAAAATCTACGCGGCTCGCACAGGAGAAGAAGTGGGCACGGCGACGGTCGAAGCAACGATTGACGATTGCCCAATGTTCTACATGTTCGGGGATGAAAAGGAAGATTACTTTGCCTGGCCACCCAGCGGGGTTCTGGAATCCATCCTGCGCCCTTACGTGGAACCGTAAGGCACGTCCCCAGTAAGAGCCTATCCGAATAACTGTAGTCTAGCCCCTTGTGGGCGGGCACAAGTGGACGGGCACAAGGCCCTATGCTACGGATTGTTCAGATAGGCACAAAGGAGCCAATATGAGCGAGGTTCAGCACCCCAACGAGTTGATCAAACAGGCCAATCAATATTCCAGCCAGGGCAAGTACGAAGAAGCCATCGCGCTCTACCGGCAGGCCATAGACCTGGCGCCCGATTCACCCATCTACGCTGTCTACAAGTTCGTCGTCGGCGAGATGCTGATGCAGGTGGGACGCCACCGGGAAGCTGCGCAGGTCTTGGAAGAGGTCGTTGCCCGGACGCCGGAGCACGACCAGGCGTGGTGTGATCTGGGGCAGTGTTTGATGGTGACAGGGCAGTATCACGAGGCCGTGCGTGCTTTCGAACGCTGCCTGGAGATCGCCCCGGAGACGGCAGAGGCATGGTACTATGGCGCGATGGTACACGCCCGGCTGGGGCAGAGCGAACAGGCACGCCAGTGTCTGCAAAATGCACTCAGCCTCAAGCCGGCCTGGAAGAAGCAGGCGCAAGACGATCCGCTGTTGAAGGCATATTTACCTCAAAGCAAGATGTGGTGGAAGTTGGGGCAATAGCCAGCTTTTTTATCAAAGGACGCCCGGATTCTTCCTGTGCGCACCTGGTGTCCTTTGGTTTACATTGACCCCCTGATGCATTGCGCTACAATTTGTCCCTGGCTGCTTTTCGATGTAAACTTGATCTCAACTTGCAACCAGGAGCATCCTATGAACGAGACATCTGTAATACGCCTGCCCGCCGAGGAACGCTGCGCGCAGGAACTGGCTGCCCTGCGACACAACGACCCACACCCCCGCCCGCCTGGCTGGACGCTCTCGCCCAAACGAGTGGAAATCTTTTTGCTGGGTTCCGGCAAGGAGACCTTCCCCACGCCCGAAGGCCAACAGCTTGCCATCCGCCCCAAGTACCTGGGCGACCGGCGGCTGATCCAGGTCGCCATCGCCACGCTGGCTTCGGAACGGGCGCTCTTGCTCGTCGGCGAGCCGGGCACGGCCAAGAGCTGGGTCAGCGAGCACCTGGCCGCGGCCATCTCCGGCACGAGCCGCCTGATCATCCAGGGCACAGCCGGCACCACCGAGGATCAGATCAAGTACGCCTGGAATTACGCGCTCCTGCTGGCCGAAGGCCCCAGCGAGCGCGCCCTGGTGCCCGGCCCGCTCCTGCAGGCGATGCGCCAGGGCACGATCGCCCGCTTTGAGGAGATGACCCGCTGCGCCTCCGAGGTGCAGGATACGCTCCTCTCCATCCTCTCGGAAAAGGAAATCGCCATCCCCGAACTGGGCCAGGTCACGCCCGCCCAACGCGGCTTTAACCTGATCGCCACGGCCAACACCCGCGACCGGGGCATCAACGATATGTCCAGCGCGCTCAAGCGGCGCTTCAACTTTGTCACGCTGCCGGTGGTGGACACGCTGGAGCAAGAGATGGCCATCGTCGAGACCCGCACGCGCGAGCTAATGGCCGATTATCGGGTGCAGGCCGAGGTGCCCGCCGACCTGCTCAAGCTGCTGGTGACGGTCTTTCGTGAGCTGCGCGCCGGCCTGACACTCGACGGCCAGACCAAAATCAAATCGCCCTCGACGGTGATGAGCACGGCCGAAGCGATCTCGGTGCTGCTCAACAGCAGCATCCTCGCGCAGCACTTTGGCAACGGACGGGTCGGCCCGGCGGAGGTGATGCGCTCGCTGGTCGGCGCCGTGACCAAAGAAGATGCCCGCGACGTAACCTGCGTGGAAGAATATCTGGAAAACGTTGTCCGCCCGCGCAAGCCGGGTGAGTGGCAGGCGTTCTACCGCGCCGGCAAGGATCTGCTGTGATCGTCTTTCCCGTCCGTCACCACTCGCCCACCGGCGCCCTGCGCCTGGCCGAGCGCATCCGCGCCGCCCGCCCCCGGTTGATTTTGGTCGAAGGGCCGAGCGACGCGACGCCGCTCATCCCGCTGCTCCTGGCTGCCGACACCCGCCCACCGGCAGCGATTCTGGCCTACTTTCCCGCCGACCGGCTGGCCGAGGGTGAGGAGCCACGCTCATCCGCCTGGCCATTCTGTGCCTACTCGCCCGAATATGTCGCCCTCCAGGTGGGACGCGAGGTGGGGGCGACGCTCCGCTTCTTCGATATGCCGGCCGGCGCGTTCCTGGACGCACCGCAGGCCGCCAATGCGCCACAGGATGCATCGCCCAACGTGTGGCAGGCCATCGCCGCCCGCTTTGGTTTTGACGACTATGAAGAATTCTGGGAATGTCGCTTTGAAATGGCCGACGGCGACCTGCAGGAAGCGATGTTCGAGCTGGGCGCGCTGGTGCGCGAATGTGGGGGCGAGGCCCACAACGCGGAACGCGAGGCCTGGATGCGCGCCGAGATCGCCCGCGCCCTGGCCGAGGGATACGACCTCGCCGACGTGCTGATCGTCTGCGGCGCGGCCCACGCTCCGGCCCTCGTCCCGCCGTTCTCCCCCACAGACGGCCATCCCCGTACAGAGGCGCGCTCCGCCCAATTGACCCTCGTCCCCTTTTCCTACCCGCGCCTCTCCGAGCAGTTGGGCTACGGGGCCGGCAATCGCGCTCCGGCCTATTACCAGATGGTGTGGGAACAGGGCGGCGACTTTCAGCGGGCCACGCAAGAAGCCCTCATCCGCACCGCCGACGCGCTCCACCGCGCCGGTTACGCGGTCAGCCTGGCCGACGCCATCGAGGCCAACCGGCTGGCCTGCATGCTGGCCGCGCTGCGCGACAAGCCCGCACCGGGCTTGTTCGAGGTGCGCGACGCCGCACAGGCCTGCTATGGACACGGCGGGATGTCGGTGGACAACGTGCTCTGGCCGCTGATGGTGGGCGAGGCGGTGGGCAGTGTGTCGGCGCAGGTGGAACGCACCGCGCTCCAGCAAGAGTTCTACGACACAGTCGCTCGTCTGCGCCTGCCCTGCACCGATGCGCCGCAAGAGCGCCGGCTCCACCTCACCCAGCCCGCCGACATCGAGACCTCGATCTTTTTGCACCGGCTGATTGCCGCCGACATCCCTTTTGGCCAGGTGGAGGCCGTGCAGATGGTCGGCCGGGGCAAGCCGGAGGCCGACGTGGACGACGCTGCCCGCTGGCTGGGGCAACTGCGCGAAAAGTGGACGCTCCGTTGGACGCCGTTGACCGACATCCGGCTGGTCGAGGCAAGCGTCGAGGGGGATTCATTGGCTCAGGTCTGCACGCGCCGCTTCCGCCGCGCGCTGGCCCAGGCGCGCCGCGTGGCCGACGCCGCCGACGTGCTCTTGCGCATCGTCCTCACCCAGATAGAACCGCTCTACATCGAGGGACTGGTGGTCTGCGAATGTACCTCCAGCACGGACGACGACCTGCCTTCGCTGGCGCGTGCCGCCTACCATCTCCACTCGCTGGTCAAATACGGCGCATCGCGGGCTATGGCGGCGGAGGCCATCGAAACGCTGCTCTCCAAGGTCTATGTCCGTGCCAGTCTGCTGCTTCCCGGCGCCGCCGCCGTCGCCGACGAAGCCGCCCCCTCGTTGCGCGACGCGCTCATCACCCTGCACGACGTAGCGCGCCGGTCATCTGCCCTGGATGCGGCCGTGCTCGCCTCGCGCCTGCGCCTGACCGCCGAGAGTGACGGCGCGCACCCAATGCTGGCCGGCCTGGCCTGCACGCTGCTTTTCTTTGGCGGCGAGTTGCCCGAGGCGGACTTGACGATGCTCATGAGCCGCCGTCTCTCGCCTGGCGAAGAGCCGCTCGCCGGCGCACAATTCATCGAAGGGCTGCTCGCGCTCAACCGGGCTATACTCCTGCGCAACCCGGCGGTCGTCGCCTGGCTCAACACCTACCTTCAGGCGACCTCGGCCGAGCGTTTTGTCGCCGCGCTGCCTATCTTGCGCCGCGCCTTTGCCGACCTCGCGCCGGCCGAGGTGGATTATTTGCTGGCGATGCTCGCCCGCCTTCTGGACCTGCCCGTCGAGCAGGCCCGCGCCGCCGCCGACCCTCAGATGACAACGGAGGAGATCGCGGCGATTGATGCAGAGTTGGGGGACGTGATGCGTGAAACGTGAGGAAGGGATACCTATGACCATTCACGACCTACTTGCCCAAACCGAAACGACCCTGGCCACCCTCGCCGTCTCCGGCTTTGCCAACGCCGGGCCAATGGTGGGCGAACTGGCCACGCTGGCCGATGAGATGGCCGCCGTGGGCCTGGGCAAACTGGGCGAACGGCTGCGCGCGGTGGAGGCCGCCCCGGACGACCGGACGCGCGTCGTCGCCTGGACCGCAGCCTGGACCGGCGTCGGCCTGGTGCGCACGCGGCTGCTCAAGCCCACCGGAATTGACATCCGGGAGGCGCTTGCCCTGCCGCAGTGTCCCAACGTGCTCTTCCCCCGCCCCGCCGGCGACCTGGAGAGTCTGGACGGGCTGCTGACTGCGCTCCAATCCCCCCAGCCGTTCGTCCGCGCCTACGCCGCCGGTCGCCTGGCAGAACTGGGCGACGAGGCCGTGCCCGGCCTGCTGGCCGTGCAAAAGCAAAGCGGGCGCTGCATCCGCTTCCTGGTCATCGAGACGCTGGCGCGCATTGGCACGGACGCCGCCTTGACCGGCCTGGTCGGCCTGCTGGGCGACAACGACGTGGCCCGCCCGCTGGAAGCCGCCCTGTTGACTTTCGGCGCAAGAGCCATCCCCGTCGTGGCCGGGGCGCTGGCGCAGCAAAAGGACAAAGGCAAGGAGAAACACCGCCGCCGCGCCGCCGCCAAAATCCTCTGGCGACTGGGAGGCGCGCAACCGCTCCGGGCCGTGCTGGACGACGAGGATGAGTTGGTGAAAGCCTACGCCCGGGCCGCGCTCCATCCTCCCCGACGCTGGGACGGGTGGAACAAATGGCCCGCCCTGGACGACTGGCCGGCGGCCGTGGTCTGCTTTGAGCGCGGCGACATCCCGCCGGAGACGCTCACCGAGAGGCTGGACGCCCTGCCCAAGTCCCAACTGAACGAGGCGGCCGCCGTCCTGTGGCACACCGGCGCGGAAGAGCTGCTTCTCGCCCACTACCTGGCGCAGATCACGGCGGAAACCGGAAAAAAAGCGCGCGAACATGCCATCCTGTTCATCGCGCGCCTGGCGCATCCTGCCGCCGCGCCGACCCTGTTAAGCCTGGCCGCGAACGATCCCCTCTTGTGGACGGAAAACACCCGCCTCGCGTCCGAGGGGCTGGCGGAACTGGCCGACAGCACCGCCGTGTGGCCGCTGATTCACGCCGCCGGGCGGTTGACACCGTCGCCGTACTCCCGCGCCCCGCTCATCGCCACGCTGGGACGCATCGGCGACCCGGCGGCGACGCCCGCCCTGCTGGAGATGCTGGAGGAAACGGCCTATCCCGCCGAGCGCGACACCCTTGAAAAGGCCCTGTCCGCCATCGGTGCGCCGGCAGCCGAAGCCATCGCCCACGCCCTTGAGCAACGTGCCGACGCGACCCTCGAACGGGTGTTGGCCAGGATCAAAACCCCGCAGGCGCAAGCCGCGCTCGCCGCCTACCGCGCCGGGACGGACGACCTGAGCCGTCTGATCGCCCACCTGGCCGACGGCAAAGCCTCCGAATCGGTCATCCGGCAAACGGTCAGGCAAGGCTCCGCCGCGCTCGATCCGCTGTTCAACCTGCTGGAAAAAGGATCGCTCGAGGGGCAGATCGCCGCCGTCCGCGTGCTGGGTCAACTGGCCCCCGTCCTGGCCGCCGAGCAGCGCGAGCAGGTCTTGACCACGCTCAGAGCGCAGTTGCGGGCGCAATGTGCAGGCCAGCTCGCCAGCCCTTACGTCTCCCGCAACCCGCTGGCCGAACAACTGGTCTCCGTTTTGTGTGAGCTGGATGTCGGCGCGGCCCTGCCGGAGATCCGCGACGCGCTCGTCGTTGCAGGTGTGGCGGAGATTGTGTTGGAAAGCTGGCAGCGGAAGCAATCTCCCTGGCTGCTGGACGTGATTGCCCAGGGCATCGGAACGCCTGTCACGCGCCCCCTGACCATCCGCATCGCCAGGTCACTCCCCCTGGACGAGCGAACACGCCCTCACCTGTGGCCGCCGATGGAGACCATCATGCGCACCGAAAACGACCCGCACGTGCTCTGGCATGCTGTGCTCTGTCTCCAGAAGTGGGGCGATGGGCAGGCCGTGCCGCTCCTGCAGGCGTTGAAGAAACGGCTGGGGGCGGTAAGCGGCCCTGCTCATATGAAAGAGAGCTTGAAGAATGCGATAGAAGCCGCACGGATCGAGTTGAGTCTGAAAAAGACGTCCCGATGACACATCCAGACTGGTGGCGATCCGCTGATACAAATTAGAGCGCAGTCCCTGGCGAGCGTAAGGCTCGTCACTGCCCTGGACGGCGTAGCCTTGAGCAACGGTTGGGCGGCGATAGTAGGTCAACTCGTCCTCATATCGGAGCTTTACTCTGATTGTACTATGTCTGGATTAATTTGTTAAATTTCATAAGTCGGGGGGTATGGGTACTCGCCGGTTTTAGCCGTTAGTTTGGGCAGGAGGAAACAGAGATGGATGCGCAGAAGTTGTCCTTATATCCATTGACGCTACAGGCCGGGCCGGAGAATCTGGTGACCTCTTCGGTGGCGACGCTGCTCGCCATTAGCCACGGCCTTGAAGATGCAGTAATCCGTCATCGTCTGCGTGGAACATTCTACGCCGGTTTTCAGCGTTTTTCGGCGTTTCTGCCTCAGGTGAATCGGTTTGCGCGTCTGGCAGCACGCTGTGGCGACGTGGTGGTTTTCGGTGTACCGGACGCGCCTGCATTGGCTATTCCCAACGTGACTTACATCGAATTGTCACCTGATGCGCCACTTGCCCGTGAGTGGTTTATTGTCTTCGACCGGCCTGAATTGGCGGCGGCGTTGTTGACCCGTGAAATTGGTGCGACCGACGATATGTTGATGACGTTTGGTCGGGGCCGCTACTACCAGGGTGTGCTGAGTTTTGACCCAACGTTGGTCAATGCGGCGCAGATGGCACTCGCGCGTGCATTGGGGCGTGCGACGAACGCAAAACCCGGTGTTTCCACCACACCACCCGCACCGTATCTTACCTTCTTGCAAATCTTCAGTAGTTCGTTGGAAAAACGTAATCGCCAGTTGGCGGCCCTATATCAAACCCTCGATCGGCGCGCGCAATCACTGGAACGGCTAAATCAAGTGGTCAGGACTTTGATGTCGCGCGCCGCTTGGGAAGAAGTGGCCTTGCAGAGTGAGGACATTGAAAACGAGGGCACGCCATCTGCCGCCGATGCTACGCTTAGGCAAACCACCCTTACGGTGTTGTGTAGTGACGTGCAGGGCTTTACTACGCTTAGCGCGACCCGCCCGGTGCAACCGTTGATGCAAGATTTGAACCGTTATCTGGATATTTTGGCGACCACCGTGTACCAGAACTTCGGCGATGTGGACAAGTTCCTGGGCGACGGGATGCTGGCCTTTTTCCAAAAACCGGCGGCTGCGCTGCAAGCCGCCCTGGAGATACAGCGACGGGTGGCCGCCTTCAACGCGCAACAGGTGACGCGGCTACGCGATCCATTCCCTACGCGCGTTAGCCTGGCGACAGGCCCGTGCCTCATTGCCCGCGTTGGGTCGCGCGACCGGCAGGAAGTTACCATTCTGGGCGATACGGTCAACATGGCAAGTCGCTTGCAGGCGCTTTCGCAGGTCGGCGGGGTACTTCTGGACGAAACGACGTTTCAGGCCTGTCAACCGTTGGAGGCTACGGCAATGTCCGTCAAAGTGCGTGGTAAGGCCGGGATGCAGCCGGTGTATCAGATTGCCTGAGAAGAATCTCGACGGATTGAACGGATTCAACGGAAAAATATCCATCAGATTTCGTTGCATCCGTCGAGAAAATCGTTTTATGTCAGAATCGCCTTGATCACTTCATTGAGTCCGCCGGGTGGACCTGGCGGCGGGGTAAGCCCCAGTTCATCCAGCAGACGTCCGGCTTTCTCCTGGGTGTCGCTCTCGCTGGCGGGGTGACGGCGCACCAGGTCGAGCAGCGCGGCGGCCTGGCTTCGCAAACCTTGCTGCGCGAAGAGGCGGGCCAGGTTCATCAGGATTTTGGTCGCCAGGGTGAGCGTCTGGGTCTCCTGGGCGATCTGCAGGGCTTCGGTCAGGTAAGCTTGGGCTTCCTGGCAGTCGTTGTGGGCGCAGGCGATCTCGCCCAGGTTGTTCAGGCACGTCATAATTATCCACGGTTCCTGGAGGGCGCGCCCGATAGCCAGGCCCTCCCGATAGTATTGTGTCGCTTTCTGGTAGTCGCCCAGTGTATAGGCAATCTCCCCCAGGTTGCTCAGCGCGATGGCCTGGCCGTTTTGATCGCCGATCTGACGGCAGATCTCCAGGCTCTCCTGGTAAAACGTCCGGGCTTCTGGATACTGTTCCAGCATGTGATAGACCGTCCCCAGGTTGTTGAGGTGGATGGCGACGTTGAACTGATCGTCGAGATCGCGGCTCAGGGCCAGACATTCTTCGAACATCTGCCGCGCTTTGGCATAATCGCCGCGATGGCAGGCCGCGTCACCCAGGGCGTTCAGCGGCGCCATAATGAGCCGTTGGTCGCCCAGTTCCCGGGCCAGCGCCAGGCTCTCTTCGAGCAACGCCTCCGTTCGATCCAGGTCGCCGCTCCAGTAACGGAGAAGACCCAGCAAATGGAGCGACTGGGCCATCCCCCTGCGATCCCCGATCTGTTTGGATAGCGCAAGGGCGTTGTGCGCCAATTGTTCGGCTTTGTCATTTTGCCCCTGGTGGCGGATCGCATTGGCCAGATTGACCAGGCAGAAGATCTGTTCGGACGGCATTTCCAGGGACTCGAAAATCCGCAGGCTGCGCTCCAGGACGCCGGCCGCCTGTTGGTAGAGTCCCTGGTGATGATACAGCGCGCCTTGACGGGCCAGCAGCTTGCCGAGCAATCTTTGCTGTTCCGGCTCGGCGCTCCACCTTTCGATCGCCGGCGCGAGCAATGCCACCCCGGCCTGGAACCAGCAGCGGATGTCGCAGAAGTGGTAGAGGCTCTCCAGGGCCTGTTCGACCGCGCGGGCCTGTCCCTGGGAGACGGCCCATTCCCATGCCCGGCGCACGTTATCGCTCTCCAGTGTGATTTCCGAAAGGGTCTGCTTCTGCGCTGCGCCTTTGAGGTGCGCTTCGCGTTGTTCCAGGAACGTGGCGTAATAGCGGGCGTGCTCCGCGTAGACGGTTGTGGCCTCGCCTGTCGCGTCGAGTTTTTCCGCGATGTATTGGTGCAACAGGGGATGCAGGGTGTAGCGCCCGCTGGCGTCGGTGCGCAGCAGCGATTTGTGGATCAGTCCGGCGAGCAGGTCGGGTGTAGCTGCGGCAACCTGTACGGCGGCGGCGCGGTCGAAGCCGCCCTGGAAGACGGCCAGCCGGGCGAGGCACGCGCGTTCGGGGTCGGTGAGCAGCTTCCACGAGTACTCGAAGGAGGCGCGCAGGCTGCGATGGCGCGGATCAACGTTGCGCAGGGAGGTCGTCAGCATATCGCTGTTGGCGGCGATTTCCTGGGCGATGTCGCTGCACGCGCGGCTGTCTACCCAGGCTGCGGCCAGTTCGAGGCCCAGGGGGATGCCTTCGACCAGGCGGCAGATGCGCAGCACATCGGGGAGCGTGCTCGCATCCAGCATGAAACGCCGGTCCGCGCGCTGCGCGCATTGTGCGAACAGGGCGACGGCGCTGTACCGTTCTACGTCTGGACCTGGCGAATCCGTGGTGGGATACGCCAGCCCTTCCAGGTGGTAGACATGCTCTTCGCGCAGGTTGAGCCGTTCGCGGGACGTGATCAGTAAAGTGACCTCCGGTGCGTGGGTAAGAATCTGTTCGATTAGCGCACAATCCTGCAACAAATGCTCGAAATTATCGAGCGCCAGGAGCACCTCTTTTTCGCGTAAGTAGTTGAGCAGTTGCTCGTCGGGGCTTTGCGGGCCTTGCATGGAGAAACCGAGCACCCTGGCGATTGCGTAGGCGATGAACTCGGCGGATGCCACTGCATCGAGGGGCACGAAGGCGACACCGTGCGCGAACAGCCCGCGATGTTCCTCCAGCACTTGCAGCGCCAGGCGGCTCTTGCCGATCCCGCCCGCTCCGACCAGGGTGACGAGGCGACAATCCGTCGCCGCCAGCCATTCCGCCAGTTCGGCCAGCTCGGTCTCGCGCCCGACAAAACGGGTGGGTGATGGCGGCAGACCATGATCGCGCGGTTGGGCCTGCACCTCTTCGCGCTTGATGGTTTCGACGAGCGCCGTTGTTTCCGCCATCGGTTCGACGCCCAACTCCTGCGCCAGGATGCGGCGGCAGGTTTCATACTGGGCCAGGGCCGCGCTGCGCTGTCCCTCCATCGCCAGCAGATGCATCAACTGGCGGTGCGCTTCCTCGCGCCAGGGTTCCAGTTCGACTTGCCGCCGGGCGCATTGTCGCGCGCGGGTCAGTTCGCCGCGCCGGGTGTAGTAATCGGTCAAAATGAACAACGCCTCGATGGCCTCGCGGTGCAGCCACTCGCGCTTGAGCGTAGCCCATTCCTCGAAGAGCGCGCTGTCGCTCACGTAAAAATTTGCCAGGAATTCCCCGTGATACAGCTCGGTCATACGCTCCAGACGGCGCATACAGGGCAGACAGCGCTCGGTGCGGCGGTGGCGATGACCCCTGCATGTGGTGTGAAGCGCCTGGAACTCGGCCACGTCCACCCGGTAATCGCTGGCGGGGTTGAGTTGCACCGTCTCGCGGTCTATGAGCAGGAACGGGCATTGGTCATCCTCCTTGAGCGTCTGGCGCAGGTAGAGCAGCGTCTGGCGCAAGTTTTGGCGCGCTTTGTTCTCCGGCTGATCGGGCCACAGCAGCGTGGCGAGCGCGTCGCGGCGCAGCGGATGCGCGTTTTCCAGCGCCAGATAGGCCAACAACGCGCGGGCCTTGTCGGTGGCGAACCCGGTCAAAGGGTTGCCGTCCAGGGTGATTTGTAGTGTTCCGAGTAGTTGTATGTTTAGTTGCGCCATGATGTCAACCGTTAGCGATTAGCTGTCAGCTTTCAGCCGTCAGCTTTGTTGTCTACACAGACGCTTTGCCAGGGCTTAAGCCTCTTTGCTGATAGCTAAAAGCTGATGGCTGATAGCTGAAGGCTTATTGCTGATTATACCTGTAAGCAAGTCGGAGGGCAATGTCGGCCTTTTTGCAGCGATGTGTACGAATGTCGCCGGGTTATGACGTTTTTATGACGGTGTATCCCTATAATGAAGCTTGAATCTGGATACGATCACAATGTAAGGAGGTGTAGAGATGAAGCGTTCGTTATGGTGGATTGGTCTCCTGTTGGTTGCCGGTATGTGGTTTTTGACAACGCAACCGGCGCAGGCGCAGTCGCCATCCCTGCCTGAGGGACCGGCAGCGGTGTGCGCTGCGCAGGGAACGAGCTATCGGAGCACGTTCACCGCCGTCAAAGACAGTTATGTGAACAACAGCAGTGCGTATACTAACACGAACTACGGCACAAATCCCAGTTTACGGGTGGGCATTGTGACCTCACCTATCGCGGCGACGTATCGTACTCTGGTCGCCTTCGATCTTTCCACATTGCCATCTGACGCGGTGATTTTGACGGCGACGTTGGAATTGTCTCAAACCGGCGGTTCGGGCTTCGATATCAAGGCGCAGGCGCTCACCAGTGCGTGGACAGAAACCGGCGTCACCTGGAACAATCAGCCGACCTTCACCACAGTAGATGAGGTTCTGGAAGGCTTGCCCGACGGCAGTTGGCGGCGGTGGGACATTACGCCGATGGTGCAGAAGTGGCACGCCGGTACGCTCGCGAACAATGGCGTGCGGTTGATCTTCAATTTCGGGACCAATGGTACGCGCTACTTCAGTGCCCGCGAAGGTGCGAATCCGCCGCGTCTGGTGGTGGAGTACGTGCGGCGTGCGACGTTAACCGTGACAGCCGATACCGACATTTCTCAAGCGAACCCGACGCAAAACGGTGGCAATGCTGTGGACATGTTTGTGGGACGCAACGCGACGACTTTCAACGAAAATCACGCCTTGCTCCAGTTCAATGTATCCAGTATTCCGGCCAATAGCACGATTATCAGCGCCACACTGCTTGTGCATGGTATGGTCAACCGCGCGGTAGCTTCACCTGCGGTTGGGATTCTCATCTCTCCCACCGCCAATCTGGGCAGTTGGACTGAAATGGGTGTGACCTGGAACAGTCGTCCTGGCGATGCGAGCCAGGGCGATCCCGCGTCCGCGTATGTGGACGGCGGTTTTACCTACTGGGATGTCAAGAATATCGTGCAGGCGTGGAGTTCCGGCGCGCTGCTCAATTATGGTTTCCGCCTGAAGCCCGCCAACGGCGAACTCGGTTCTGCCAGTTTGGTTGCGCGTGAAGGCAGTCCAGACCCGCAATTGATCATCACCTACGGCCCGCCGCCGTGCTATCCTGCCACGAGCGTGACCATTGGCGGGGCGACACAGGGCGTCACCGATACGGCATATAGCTTCAATGCCAGCATCCTGCCTACGACGGCGACGCTGCCGATCACCTATACCTGGATCGCCGATGAGCAAGCGCCGGTCAGCGGCTCGCAATCAGCCGTCACGTACACCTGGGCCACAATCGGGACGAAGACGATCACGGTGACGGTTTCGAATTGCGAGAGCAGCGTGGTGGACACGCACCAGATCGTCATCAACGCGCCCGTGCCGGCGTGCGAGTTCTCGCTCACCGGGTTGACGCTTGGCGGGCCGACCAGCGGGTTTGTCGAGGCCGAGTACACCTATACCGCAACGCCCGTTCCGGCCAATGCTACGCCGCCGCTCACCTATACCTGGCAGGCGGATGAGCAAGCGGATTACACCGGCGCGTTGGCGACGCGCAATTACACCTGGGCCACGCCGGGGACGAAGGCGATCACGGTCACGGCGCAGAACTGCGGCGGGACGGTCGTGCAGCATTACACCGTCAACGTGCAGCCACGCCCCGACCTGACGATTTCGGGGGCGTGGTACAACGTGACCGAGGCGCGCGTCTACTACATCCTCAAGAACGTCGGCGGCGGGACGGCCCCGGCCGCATACACGGCGCAACTCTCGCGCGACGGCAGTCCGGTGGCGACGGCACTCTTCAACGAGACGCTGCCGCCGGGCGCGATGCGCGCGGGCAGCATCCCCTACGCCTGGACGTGCGCGGGCACGACGGCGCAGATGCGGGTCTGTGCGGATGCGACCGGCATCGTCCCGGAGGGTGACGAGGCCAATAACTGCTTCGAGCAGACGTGGTCGTGCGATCTCACGCCGCCGCAAATCACGGCCGGGCCGACGGTCTCCAATATCACCGAGCATACCGCTGTCATCACCTGGACGACCAGCGAGCCGTGCCGCAGTCGCCTGGATTATGGACGGAACGGCCCCTTCAATGTTTCTTCGATCAGCGACAATACGCCCAAGACCTCACATCAGGCCACGCTCAGCGGCCTCGAAGGTGGCAGCCTCTACTGGTACAACATTTCCGTCACCGATGCGGCGGACAATCTCGCTACCAGCGGCGGCGCGTTCTTCGAGACACTGCCGCCCGGCTCCGACCCGCCGCAGATCGCTTCGATCGGCATGGTGGACTATCCCTCCAGCATGTACGAGTTCTACATCCTCCAGGCTGTGTTGACCGATACCTTTGCGGTGGATCGCGTGTCGTTCTTCCTGGACGGGCAGCTTGTCGGCAGGGATTACACGCCGGACGGCAAGGTGTACGAGGTGTATTTCTCGCCGGCCGCGCGCGGGTTGACTCGCCAGCAATGGTTCGGCCAGAGCCACGCGCTCCAGGTGCAGGCGTATAACCTGGAAGGCGATGTGACGCCTGTGGTGGCGACGGTCACGCCCTCGCTCAAGAAGATGACGACGCTAACCTTCATTCAGAAGCTCGCGCCGTCGAATACAATCTACATTGGCGGCGATATCGCCCCAGCCGGCACGAATATGACAGCAACGGTGTGGGCGACTGAATACAAATGGGGTTGCTTTAGTGAATGGATAGAAACCCCGCCGCCCGGCCTGGAAGCGGTGGACTGCTCGACCGTGCGGCAGGATGTGCAGCAGATGACGTTGTTCCTGGATGGAACGGCTGTGGGGACTTACGCGCCGCCGGCCGGCGTCCTGACGCACGACTTTGTCGTTGACCTGGTCGGCAAGGGACTGGGCACGCACACGCTCATGGTGCGCACCACCACCAGCGACGGGGTCGTGGTCGAACGCGAGAAGACGATCACGTTGCTGGCCGGTCTGATGTGCGTGGATGTGACCCGCCAGGTGACGAACATCGCTAATTTCTATCAGGTTGATCTGACATTGAAGAACACGTGCAATGCGCAGATTACGCTGAAAGGTCTCAATGACCGGGGGATGGTCGGCTTTTATCCTGCTGCTGGAGAGAGCGCCCCTACATACACCTTGTCGAAAACCACCTATGATGCGATCACCCAACGCGCCAACGCCGAGCTGGTTATCGCCAACGTGCCGCTCGCCCCTGGCGCGCAACATGCCGTCCGCTATGTGGCTGTGCCTGTCCTGCGTGACCAGGAGTTCAGCGGCAACGATCTGGGCTACAGCATCGGCTACGAAACCGGCGGCATCGTGAACTATACCGTGGGCACCGATCCCACGCTGGTTAACGGCACTTTCTACAAGCCCTGGACCGATTCGGTGTCGGCGGTGTTGAGCCAGGCCAATTACATCATCGTCACCAATCCCAAACGGCTCAATCAGTTCTACGGCGCGCAGGCAGCCGACATCAACCGGCTCTATGCCACGATGGCGCAGTTGGCGTATCACAAGCGGGGCGTGTTAGGGTTTGTGGATGCGTATTGCTTCGACGCACTCGACACGTTACTGGCCACCACCTGGGCCAACCAACTGCATCCCGATTACAAATCGGGCGCGCCGGGCGGCTATGTGCTGCTCGTGGGCGAAAGCGAGATCATCCCCGCCTGGTACGAAGACTCGTTCAATATCGAATGGTCGGACGGCGACAAAACCAGGTCGGTCGCCTACAGCGATCTCCCTTACGCCAGTATCGTCGGCAAGGACAAACACCCCGAACTGGCCGTGGGCCGCATCGTCGGCAACAGCCCCGCCGCGCTCATCAAGCCAATCGAGACGAGCATCGCTATCGCGGAAGGCCGGTCGGGCTATCGCTTCGACCGCTCGAATGCGATGATCGTCAGCGGGCGCGGGATCGGCGTGGAAAGCACGTTCATTCCCACGGTCAACATCATTGACGGCGTGCTGCGCGGTCAGGGGACGGACGTGACCAAGATTCACTGGAAGTACGACAACACGCCGTCCTATACCTACGTCTTCACCGATGCGACGCCCAACCAGGACATTGTCTACTTCTTTGGACACGGCAACGTCGGCGTGTGGGGGGATGGGTTAAACACGGGCATGTCCGGCGTTTGGCCGCTCGATTTCAACGGTAGCAATCCCTTTGTCTACGGGACCACGTGCCTTGCGGGCGGCTACGAATTTAACGCCGAGAGCATGCCGGAATACTTTTTCGACAGTGGCGCGGGCGTTTTTATTGGCGCGACCGAGGTTTCGGCCAACAGCGCGAATAGCAGCGCCGGTAAGTGGTTCTTCCGTAACTGGAGCCGCACGGAGACGACGGGCAAAGTGCTGACCGATCTCAAGCAAGAGTTCGTCAGCGATAGCGCGCTCTGGCGGCTGTGGGCTTACGAGTACAACTTCTACGGCGATCCCAAGTACGGTGTGTTGCCCTCGATGCTGAACGCGCAGAGCGATGCCCCGTTGGCGGCGCCTGCCTCCACGCTCGATGTCCACATCCCTGATTTCGAAGTGACGAATATGGACGGCTGGGATTACGTCGAAATTCCCAACGGGCGGCTGATTGCCGAGCCGGATCACTACCAGACGCCGTACTGGACGGTCGCCCTGGATTATCCGGCGGGCGTGCGCGCGCAGGCCGTCACACTCACCTACCGCTCCGCGCCGACCGTGACCACCGGCCTGCACCTGACGGTGACGCAGTTCATCACCAGCGAACCGCAGAGCCTTGTCCCGGTCGTCGCGCCACCGGCGGGGTGGTATCCGCCGCTCGATCAGCAGTACAGTTGGCGGGTTGACGACAACGGCGACGGCACATCTCGGCTCATCATCATCGTCTACCCCTTCTACTACGATTCGGCGGCGGACAATGTGGTGTTCTACCAGGATTACACGTTCGACATTGAAACGGTCACCGCGACGGCACAGATCGAGTCACTGACGTTGAACGAAACGGCCTACCGGCCGGGGGAGACGGCGCTGTTCGAGCTGCTCGTCGCCAATCCCGGCGACCCGCAAGATGTCATCGTCGCGGCTGAGGTGCGTTCCGTCGTCTCCGACACAACGGTGGCCGGATTCCCCCTGCGCTCGCTCAAGGGCCTGACCGACACGGTCTCGCTGGCCTTCGAGTGGGACACGACCGGCGTGACGCCGGGCCGCTACACGGTGTGGATCGGCCTGTATCGCGGCGACGGCACCCTGCTGGACAGCGACGAGCGTGACTTCCGCGTGGGCGTCACCTCCGCCGAACTCACCGCGCTGACCGCTACACCGACTTCGTTCGAGGCGGGCCAGACGATCGCCCTATCGCTGGTGGTGAGCAACACGGGCAGCCTGCCGCTCAACGGCACGGCCTACTTCCTGATCCAAGACGCATCCGGCGCAGACGTGGCGACGCTCTCGGAGCCAATCGCCGCGCTGGCAGCCGGGCAGGCGTTGCAGGTTGACAAAACGTGGAATCCGCCGGCGGTTGGAACCTACCGCGTCATTGGGTACGTGGCATACAACAGCACAGCGACCGAGGCGCGCGTGGTCACGCTTGATGCCACAAAGCGCATCTACCTGCCGCTGGTGCTGCGGTCGAGCAATTAACGAAGCAGGTGGGACGCACCCGAGTGCGTCCCACCTACGCAGCTACTTCAAGTTGTCCCAGATAAATCAGGGCTTCGAGGTCTTCGGTCTCGTCCGGCGCGTAGCGGCGCACAACATCGCGCACCTGCGCCAGACGTTCTTCCGAGGCCAGACCGAGCATCCGCGCGAGATCGGCCATATCCTGCGCCCGCGCGGAAGCCAGTTTCATTAACACGAGATACGGCAACCCGATGACGGGATACCCGGCGGCGTCGGTTTCTGGATGCTGTAACGCTTCATCGAGCCAGGCGGCGTCGCCGTAGAGGACATCTAACTCGATGTTATCGGGGGAACGCGCGACAAAGCCGGGGATTGCCAGTTCTGAAACACGCGTATAACCGGCGGATTGTAACTTCTGCCAGACGCGGTCGGCGTCTGCACGACGGATGAGGATGTCCATATCCTGTGTGGCGCGCTCCGGCATATAGGCGCGAGTCGCCACGCCGCCGACGATGAGCCAGGGGATGCCCTGGAGAATGGAACGCAAATCGGGCCAGGGGTGCATAGCTGTCCTCCTGCGCAAGAATTCCGGTGCGCTGCCGCTTCCCGGACGGGCGCGTTGCAAGCAGAGATCGAGCATCAACCGCCGTCTGCGCGCTGGCGTGAGCCGTCCGTCCGGCGCGATAACCCTGACTGTGGGTGGGATCGTGGTCATAACGCCTCCACCTCAATTGTAGGAAAGTACACATAGTTGTCAAATGTAGCGCAAGCTGTCAGCTTGCGGCAAAGGCAAACTAACAGTTTGCCCTACGTATCTGACGAAAGCACACGCATTTGTCAACAATGCGCAAGCTGTCGGCTTGCGGCGAAGGCAAACTAACAGTTTGCCCTACTGACGAAAGTACACGCATTTGTCAACAATGTAGCGCAAGCTGTCAGCTTGCGGCAAAGGCAAACTAACAGTTTGCCCTACGTATCTGACGAAAGCACACGCATTTGTCAACACCGTAGCGCAAGCTGTCGGCTTGCGGCGAAGGCAAACTAACAGTTTGCCCTACGTACCTGACGAAAGTACACGCATTTGTCAA
>ENA-UOWE01001858-UOWE01001858.1-activated-sludge-metagenome-genome-assembly--contig:-NODE-1858-length-24703-cov-16.742170_pt1 | contig 24703 bp, 9 predicted proteins | sample MGYA00249841_ERZ761562 | MGnify/ENA primary metagenome ERZ761562 (study PRJEB28883, sample SAMN05720200) | activated sludge metagenome | isolation source: Anaerobic digester | place: Japan... | reverse complement strand
CATAGCCGGAATGGGAATCGGCGGCCGGTCCAGCAATAGCATAAAGATAGACGCCAATCAAGGGTGGGAGTAGATCTTCACTGCCTGCCCTCTCCTTTCCCATATGCATGCCATGCCTTTTATTCCTAATTTGCACCAGGTCATATCTTCTGCTCTGATGGATGATCTTCAAATGGGATAGAAAATTATGTAAGGAAATAGAAAACTGAGAAATAAAGATCCCAAGCCAAATATATACAGAGAAATCATTGATTTTCCTTAAGTTATAACTATTATAGGAAGGTTTTACATCTGAAGAGGAGAACCTATCTCCTGCGAAGCTATGAAGCGCTGCTCCGGGAGAAAGCCGACCTCTCTGCTGGATTTGAGTCCAAGATCAATGAATCATGGTCGGGCCCGGATGGATAAGCGGCGCCGAGGCAGAGCATAGATGCCCAATGGGAGCTGCGGCAAGCCTGGAGGATCTATTGCGTTGACAGTCCAATTTGTTTATAGTCTTTGAGCATATGCTGGGATGGGAATTCGGGTAGATAGGGCCAAATTGCAATATTACGGGATCCAGACTCCTCCTGGCACCGTCAGTTGCATTCATCTCAATCAATATTTTTTATATAGTTTGAGCGTAATAAGTGACGACCAATATATTTATTTTTAAAACTTAAAGCCGTATTCGAATCTGATTTTTCCCCTAATTAAATATAATTTCAATATCTTTATATATTATAAGTATTCAATGTAAAACCAATTTAAAAATTAAAGGGAGTATGTACTGAAGGAGTGTGAGACGCTATGAAAGAGCGATCGATATGGAAATACACCTCTATTGGAGCCTTGATGGTGCTAATTGCTCTGTTGGCAATGGTGCCAGCCAATGCCGCTTCTGATGAGGAAATTAACCAATCCATCGAAAATGGTGTGTTATGGCTTGTGGCGCAACAGAATGCTACTGATGGATCCTGGGGTCTCCCGGACCAAAGTCAAATAGCAAAGACCGGCTTTGCTGTTGTAAAATTATCAGAACGCGCTGGTGAGAAAGGATACCAGCCTTTGGATGAATCTTACGAATATTCTGATGAAATCAAGAAGGGCTTAGACTTCATATTCTCAGAGGTCACTGTGGAAACCATAGATGGGGTTAATGTAGCCAATTGGGGCCCCAGATTGATCTATGAGACAAGCATCGCAATGATGGCCATAGCGTCAAGTAAAGCACCGGGGGAGATCGTTAACGTGCCGGGGAGCCCTGTTAATGGCCTGACTTACAAGGAAGTCGTGCAACTGGGATTGAATTATCTCGAGAAAACTCAGAAAACTGATGGTGGATGGCGTTATTCTTTGTCAAATCCTCTGGAAGAAAGCGATAATTCAAACACCGGTTATGCCGTATTGGGTTTAACATATGCTCAGAAATTTGGAATTACGATACCTATTGCGATCATCGATCCTGGTTTGAAGAATTTTGTCGCGGTAATTCAGGATGTTGATGGTTCTTCTAAGTACACGCCAACATGGTCTTGGCCGAATATATTAAAGACAGGCAACTTGCTGTACGAAATGAAGATGTTAGGCATAGCTGATACGGATAGCCGTGTTTTAAATGCCATTGGATACATTCAGAATACCTGGACTGAGAATAATCAAGATCCCGGTTGGCGTGGCAACTATCAGGCAATGTATACTCTGATGAAGGGATTCGAGGCCTACAATATCACAAACATCACGGTTGCTGGATCCGGGGTGGAATGGTTTGACGAGGTATCTACTTACGTCGTAAACACACAAAATCCTGATGGATCCTGGCCATCAGATACTTGGGGAGATTCACTCCTTACTACAGAATGGGCTTTGCTCTTCCTGGAGAAAGTAGTTCCCAACTGGCATCAAGAATGCATCCTAACCGTGGATAAAGTGGCGACATTAGCTGTTCCAACGCCTATTGATGCCTCGAGCTGGAATACCATCCAGCCAATAAGCGAGATTGGGGCGAAAGAACCATTCTATTATGTCGTTAAGGTGACGAATGCAGGCGGAGAAGATTGTGCATTTAATTGGGTCAAGGTTATAGACAAGTGTCCCATTGAAGTCACGAATATTACTGTGCTCAGCCCAGAAAATCATATAAAAGAAGGTGACGTCATCTCTGTGAGTTTTGACTCAATTGGTCCAGGTGAAAGCAAATTCATTGTGATCAGCGTCGTATCGCCGGAGATTGCACCTACAACTCTCTACAACCGGGTCTATATCGAGGCTCCGTTGATTGGAGATGGCATCATGCCAAGCGCTGTGTCAGTCGTATATGTTAAGCTAGACAGTTACAGCAGATTGGATGCAATGAGCAGTTTTGAGTCTCTGCTCAGAGATCAGGCGGTCCTTCTGTCTAGCTTCGAAGATCTATTGTACACAGAGCCTTCTCCAAACTCGTCACAAGAGAATTACGAATTCATTGCCAGCTTCGAGCAGCTGCTGAGAACGCAGAACATCTTGTTTGACAGATTCGATGATCTCATGCTAAATGACGAAGGCGTCGGCTGGAGAAGCGATCTCATGGCAGAGGATCAGGTAAAATTCTTAAGAAGCTATGAGGATCTGCTCCGGCGAGAAAAACTGCTCTTCGCAAGCTTTGAGGGCAAATTGCATAGATCTTGGTGCATCTTGGACGGATTTAAAGCCAGAGGTCATACTGATTACGCACGTTATGAATTCCTGGCCAGCTTCGAGGATCTGCTTCATAGACAGGCTCAACTCTTAAAGCATTTCGAGATTCTTGAGAAGACGCTGACAACAGAAGACAATGCTAATGGAACCAACACATCCTTCGTCTCTCATACGGATCAGATCGAATTCCTTGACAGTTTCGAGGATCTATTGAGGCTAAACACCAACCTTGTGATGAGTTTCTCGAGTCTATTGAACGATTTGGATGCACGATGCCCCAACCGAGCATTTAATGCGACCCCTATAAGTCCGGCAGACTATACGACTCAATTGGATATTTTCGCATTTTTAAAGGGGCTCGAGTATCATACAAGAGCAGAGGCATAAGGGAAAAAGCTGTAACCAATGAATATCATTGGAGTTGTCGCTAAAAGCGATGACTCCCTATTTTATTCTTCCTTTATTGCAGATCAAATTATATAATATAGCATTTTCGCTGAGCGCCCATTGGTTTCATTCTCAGTTTAAGCAGGCATTTCGATGATGCCCTTGAAGAGTTCTTAACCTTGAAGAGCTCTTTAGGCTTGGCTATGCCCTCCAGAGTCTTTGCCGATTCCCAGCGTTTCTCATTCCTTCAAAGTGCTTTATGATCGAGTCCAGGAATATGGTAAGCCGATAGACCTTCATAGGCTGGCCTTTTCCATCTTCTTTAATCTCCTTCTCCTCCACCCAGCTATTGTTTCTCAGGGTGTGAATGGCGATTCTGACCTCCGAATCCTGCGATGCAGGGAACAATGGCCTTGATCCATTCCCCGGCCACCTCAGTAGATCAAGGCTTTAACCGGGGTGGAAAATGGAGTATGGAAGGGAGTTTAAATCTTCAAAATCAAGCCAGATATTTTATCTAAGTCTTATTGCTATCAGAAAGATATATCGATTACTATGATGATTACAATGCCAATAGTTCTATCAATATTACTATGATTATTTATATATTTCTATGTAAGCTGATATTTATATTACATGCTACCGAAAATTTTAATAGTTATAACTGCCAGACAATATTTCATGATGGCCCTCATATATCCCCGGCTCGATCCCTATCGTCTTCTTCCGTCTGGCCGGCTCAATATGGCTCTGATAATGCTTATCTTGCTGCCCGCGGCTTTGTCCGGCTATGCCATGGCATCTGATCCGTCCCAAGATCAGAGCGCAGGCCCTCTCTTGGATGCCTTGTCCTGCCAGTATAACTGCAGCGGCGACGATCCCCTCTCCAGCCTGGAGGAGCTCTTAAGAGGCCAGGCCCAGCTTCTGACCGGCTTTGCCATATTGCTGGACAAAACCAACCGGACCACCGATGAATCTATAGATTTCCTGGACAGCTTCGAGGACCTGCTGCGAAGACAGGCCGGCCTTTATAGCGGATTTGAGAGACTGCTCAAGAGCCAGTGGTACAATTTAAACTGCGAGCAGCAGAGGATATTTCTGGACAGCTTTGAGGATCTTCTCCATCGCGAGGTGCGGCTATATGCCCGCTTCAACAGCTCCCTGGAGCAGATCTGGCCCTCCCTTCCGGGGGAAGAAAAGGTCAAGCTGCTGGCCAGCTTCGAGGACCTGCTCCGCCGCCAGGCCGATCTCTTCAAGAGCTTTGAGGAGCTTTATATGATGAGCCAGGGGGGCCTCACTTTGGAGAAGGCAGTCAATAAGAGCTGCATCTGCCGTCCGGGAGAGGCGGTAGAGTACAGCTTCACGGTCAAGAACTGGTACAACCAGACCATAGCCAACGTCAGCATAGTCGATGACCATCTGGGATTGATTGTGGAAGATGTCACATTGGGTCCCTATGAAGAGAAGACATTCTACAAAATTGCCCATCTGGAGGCGACCACCTGCAATACGGCCAAAGCCCGAGGCGAGGGTCCCTGCGGCGAGATGCTCTTAGATGAGAGCAATACAGTCTGCGTGACCTTGTGCCCCGTATCTGGGAACAACTCTGCCAGCCTGGTGGTGGGAAGGCAGATTGCATTCTCCTCCGGATCGGATCCGCCGGTGGCTTTCAACAACCTGGAGATAAAAAAGAGCCAGATGGTGGAGGCAATCAAGCAGAATAACAACCAGAGCATATGGCTGGGATACCAGAAGGCGGCCAGCATCTCCAATCCCAAGAGCGGGAGCGAGTCCGGCAACAACAGAAAGATCGTCGCGAACCAGGGGTGAGAAGCATCTCACCTCCAGCCCCATCGGCTAGGAGAGCTTTCTGAGAGGGGGATATTCCTCTTCGAAATAAAGATCTTGAGCCAAATATATACAGAGAAATCTATGATTTCCTTTAAGTTATAACTATTATAGGAAGGTTTTTAAGTTTGAAGATGCGGTAATAGGTAGCAATAAATTAATGAGGTGCTGAAATTGGCGGGCGAGAGTTCAAACTGGATGCTTCTATTGATTCCCTTTTTTATCATCCTGGCTCTGACCGCCCCCACTGATGCTGCCCAGGCTTCCCAAGCTGATCTTGGCCTGAGCCTCTTTGCAGAGCAGGGTGGACAGATGGTGCAGGAGGTCGCACCTGGCAGCACCTTCAGTTATAATATCTCTATTAAAAACAATGATCCGCTAAATCCGCTCGAGGGTGCAGTTTTGACCGTCAAGCTCCCTTATAATGCTATATATGTTGATGCTGTTATAGATCCCGCCCATCACCCTGAGTATTCCCTGAGACGCAGCGGAGACATGCTGGTGGTGGCCTTCCAGATCCTTCCTCCGGAGCCGCAGCAGTGGGTCAACATCACCATGATCGCGCCGGATGATCCCCCTGATACCCTTTATCTCATAGCCAATGTCCGGTACGGCGGCGATCCAAATCCCCATAACAACCGGGCCACCCTCTCCACATATGTTCCTCTGACCGGCTACGACCAGAGTGCTGCGGCCAAGAGCCTGGAGGATCTGCTGCACAACCAGACCGACCTTTTCTTCAGCTTCCAGGATCTTCTCATGCGGCTGCCGCGGGATGCGGAAGACAACTACAACTTCACCGTCAGCTTCGAGCAGCTACTGCGATCTCAGGCCCATCTCACCGATTGCTTCCAGGCTCTCTTAGCCAATGACACCCGGCGGGGCTGGGACAGCTACTATAGCTCAGCGGACAGGACCTATCTCCTCAATAGCTACGAGGTCCTGCTCCGTAATGAGTCCGATCTCTTTGCCGGCTTCTCCTCCAAGATCAATGATTCATGGTTGAGCCTGGACGGCTATATCGCGCCTGGCCACAGCATGGATGCCCAGTGGGAACTGCTGGCGAGCCTGGAGGACCTGCTCAAGAGGCAGGTTCGCCTCTACAAGGGATTTGTCTATCTCTTCCATGAGATCGACCAGGGTGCTCCCCCCCAGGAGAGGCAGGCATTGGTTGATTTTCTGGCCAGCTACGAGGACCTGCTGCGCCGGGAGTCGGATCTGATCGCCGGATTTGAGGATCTCATGACCCAAAAATTCGCGCAGACAGGCGGCAACAGCTGGGAGGAGTACTCCCGGGTCCAGCCGGCCATTGGCTCAGATTGGAATATTTATTAATAATTATTTTTTATGGAGAAAAAATATGCTTAACGGACGCTCTTCGCACCATCAGCCAGTGGAGCTGGCGTTTATGGCGGCATTGACTCTCTTAATCACCTGCTGCTCTGCTCTGGATGCAGAGATCACTGTTCCAGATTCTATCAATATGTGCGAGAATGACTCTTTTTCCATTCTCATCAATAACAGCGATGATTATCCCCAGACCCAGATCCTATTAGATGTAACCGTCCCGGAGGGGACGGAATATCTTGGGGCAAGCACACAGATCAGCTATCCCGGCGGCTCCTCCGGTTCCGATCCAACCATCAACGGCCTTAATCTGTCCTGGAATCTGTCCCAGATCCTGGGCCGGGAGCTGAATTCCTCAGAATCGATTTCCATTTCCTTCCGCCTCAAGGCCCTATGCGAAACCGTCTCCGGAGGACGTCTCCAGGTGGAATTGAGATCGGACAACGACTCCCTCAGCATCGCCTCGGAGTCCATAGATGTCAACTTTCCCATAATGAAGCTGGAGCTGACCCCCTCGGTGATCAATGCCCATCGCTTCGACAATGTCACCGGCTATATCTCCGTGGAGAACACGGGGACCGGCCCCATGTATAATGTTCTGGTCAACAATACTCCCAGCTCCGGGCTGACCCTGGCCTATTCCACAGCAGGCGGCCTGAACTGGTCTTATGAAAAGCTGGAGCCGGGAGAGAAGAGGACGGAGAATCTCAGCTTCATAGTCAACAGCTGCACCAGCCTGGTCAATGAATGTGACGCCTCCTGGGGCTGCAATTCCACCTCCTGCGCCACACAGCATGCCCGGGGCAGCATCCTTTTCGTCTCCAAGGACCCCAATCTGGATTACACCATCATCCCCAGCCCCATCTCCGTGCCCTATTGCGGCAACCAAACAGTCAATGTATCCCTCTCCAATGTCGGCGCTGATGTAAGCTACGTCATGGACCTCTCTATGGAGTTTTCGGGGATGCCGGAAGACTATGTCATCTCCAATGTCAGCAGAGCGGCTTATAGCTCAGCCAACAGCTCCTTTTATGTGGGAAATCTGGTGCCCGGAGAGAGGAGTTATTTCACCTTCGACCTGGGGCTGCCCTGGGGAACATGCAGCCCCTCCTCCGGCAATATCGCCGTATTCCCCCATTATACCGATGCCTGCGGCAGAGCCTGGACTCCACCGACCAGCCTGGTCTCCTACTCCATGACCGCAGAAAGCAAGCCGGGGCTATCTGCAGCCAAGAGCGGCCCGGCTCTCCTTTACCTGGGCGAGACAGGCACATATGACATCAATGTGAGCTATAGCGCCGGATCATGCCCCCAGAACATCAGCCGCGATATCATAGTTGACAGCTATCCGGCGGGATGGGAGGTGCTGGAAGACGGCGGCGGTGTGGTGAATGCGACCAGCCATACCATCACATGGGTCAATCAGAGCATAGAGGACGGCAGCCTCTGGCAGCGGCAGATAAAGCTGAAAGTGCCTGAGCAGGTCCAGTGCCAGTGCGGCAATAGCTTCAGCAATGCCCTCTCGGTGCAGGCTTATGATGACTGCTGCGGCTGCCCTCTGGAGGCAAATGCCAGCGCCGCCACCGTCGTCGCCTGCTACAATTCCAGCATATTCAGCTCCAGCAAGACCGCCTCGCCTGAGCCCCAGGAGAGCTGCAGAGATACAACTTACCGGACAGCATATTACTTCAATCAAACCGGGAATCTCACCTGGAGCGATATCAGCTTCACTGAGAGGAGCGGCAACAATCAGACCTTCCCCGATGGAGGACAGAGCGGCACAGCCACCTTCATTCTCAATTCCAACTGCATAATAAACCAGAGCATCACCCTGGGCACTCCCATAAGCCTCTCCTTCCTTGATAGCTGCACTCCCCTGCATAGCGGAGACGAGCTGGAGATTTATGTGACGCTTAATCAGCCATCCACGGGCTCCTTTGCCCAGTGGTCTGACCTTTGCATAGGCCCCGCCCCGTCGGGCTGTCCGGACCCATGCTATCACGATGCTGCTCTGGTCGCAGTGGGACAGTCCGACTTCTCCCTCTCCATGGACCTGGAAAATATCATGGAGAGCTGCGGCAGATACGACTTTGTCATCAATCTCCAGAAGAACGGGCCCTGGAACGGCAGCAACTTGAGCCTCTCCTATAATGACAAAAACTTCACTTACATCGGCCCGGCCAGTATCAGCGGCATCAGCAATTACGGAGTGCCGGTGGCCTCCTTCGAGCCGGTCCGAAGCGGTCATCTATTGACCTGGTATCTGGGAGATCGGGTCAGCTCAGGGGGAAACATATCCTTCCCGGTAGAGAAGAGCTGCGACCAGGAGCGATTGGTGGCAGCCAACCTCAGCTATAAGGACAACTGCGGCGCGCCCCTGAACGGCTCATTCTCCGGGGAGCCCCTCATCTTAAACAAAGGCAGCCTCTATATCGACAAGACCCCTGAGCTGATATTTGCCACTAAGAGAAATGTTCTCTGGAAAGTGTATCTAAGCAACAAGGGGTCCGGAACCACCTATAACACCAGCATCATGGATATGCTTGATCCCGGCCTGATTTATACCGGCTCCAGGATCAACGGCGTCAACGACCCGGCCAATACCACCGTCTCCGGCCAGAATATCACCTGGAGTCTGGGCAACCTCTCTCCTAAAAAGCAGATGATCATCGAGCTGAACGCCACCCTCAACGCCTGCCGCAATATGGACAACCACGTCCTGGCGGCATGGGGCTGCGGCGGCATTCCCTGCCAGAGCCTGGACGATGACTCCACTGTTGTAGGGCTCACGCCATCGATAGTGTTGAGCAAGCATGATGCCGGGGTTATTGACGACTGCGGAGCCAATGCCAGCTTCACCATTCAGTTCGGTGTGACGGATGCCTACGCCTACAACCTCTCCGCCAGCGAGCTTCTCCCGGCTGGCCTCAAATATGTTCCCGGCTCTTATGCCGTCACCGGGGCCGTGCCGACATCGGTCGATCTTGGCGCAAATCCCCTGCGCTGGCATTTCAACTCCTCCGCAGGCTACGCCCCGGGAACAAGGATCACCATAACCTTCAATGCCACAGTAACCGGCCCCTGCAGCTTCTCCTCCGGCTCGGCCAGGGCGGTCGTGAACTATATCAATCCCTGCGGCAGCCAGGCCGCCTCGACTCCCAGATCGGTGGCCTTGCAGCGATCCCGCTCCCGCCTGACCATCAGCAAGAGCCCGGCCAGGCAATGGGTGGAGAAGGATGGCATTGTGGCCTGGAATATTCTCCTGAGCAGCACCGGAGCCCACACGGCCCGGAATATCACCCTCTACGACATCCTCCCGGAGAACACGGTTTATGATGCCGGGAGCAGCAGCCCTCCTGCCAGCAGCGGCCTGGGAACCGCGCTCTCGCCCCTAACCTGGAACCTGGCAGACATGCCCCGCTCCTCCACCAGAACCATTGTTGTGGCAGCCAAGGTAGACAATTGCACCGTGGAGACCGGGAATAATGCCACCGTCTCCTGGAGCTGCTGCGCCAGGCAGTCAGCCACGGCCACTGCCGCCTTGAGAACCATGCCTGAGATCAGCCTCTCCAAGACATCGGGCTTTATAGACACCTGCGGCGGGAACTATACCATAGTCATCTCCAACAGCGGCACCTCCGCCCGGACCCCCGGCGTCCATGACATCCTTCCGGCGGGATTCATCTATAAGCCGGGCTCGGCCCGCATCAGCAGCAACAATGCCACCCACCAGGCTTTTCTGGCCGGCCTGCCGGATGAGCCCCTGGACCTCTCTTCGACCAACCGATCCATAATCTGGAATGCCTCCAGCATCGATCGGATCTACAGAAATGAGACCATTACCATCGGCTTTTCCACCCAGAGCTGCAGCGGCTGCTGCGATCATGTAGTGCTGCCGGGAAAAGATACCGCATACTTCAACTATACCGATAGTTGCGGCAATCCCTACTCCAAGCGGTTCGACCTGGCTGTATCCCCCAAGATGGCCATTCTCCAGGTGAAGAAGACTCCCTCATCCCAGACCGGGGCGACGGCCTTCTGGACTGTCTCCGTGAGCAACAGCGGGAATATGACCGCAGATAATGTTACAGTTACCGACATACTGGAACCGGGCCTCACCAATCCCCTGGTCACTCCTGCCGACGGCACCATCTATCACAACCAGCCTGCTGCCGGATACACCACCATCGTCTGGTCCGGGCTGAGCCTGCCGGTGGGAAGCAATGTATTCGCGCGCAGCATCAAGGCCAGCGCCATTCCCACCGGGGGAATGGTCAATAATGTCTCCGTAAAGGGGATCTGCCAGAACGGCTGCGTCTACAGCCAGGACGGCGATATCTCCTATGCCTCAAGGATAAACATCAGCAAGAGCGATGCATCTGACGAGAGCATTGGAGATCGTGCCAACTTCACCATAGAGGTGGACTACTGGGGCTCGGGGGAGAGCTACAACCGCTCCCGCATAATGGACACCCTTCCGTTAGGACTGAAGTACTTTGGCCACTCATGCAGCGATTGCGGCTCCTTTTCCCAGAGCGGCCGGAATCTGACCTGGGACTTGGGGAACTTCACCGGTCCCAGCCGGGTGGTCATCAACCTTTCCACCATTGTGGAGGACGCATTATCCAATCAGAATGCCATCCGGCTGGTGAACCTGGTGCAATCGGTTCATGAGAGTCCGGAGGGTATAGAGTTCTCCGCCAGCGACAACGCCAATGTCACTTTGCGCGAGCCGGATCTGGCTTTGATCAAGATGGTGAACAAGATGGCGGACCTGCAATTTGGGGATATCCTCAAGTACACCCTGACCGCCAGCCACACACCCTCCTCCGCCTGGACGGCTTATGACCTCAATGTGACCGATGTCCTGCCGGCTGGCATATCATTCTTGAGCTACACCTCCAACCTCGCCCCCAATGCCACCGCCTTCTCCGGCCAGAACCTGCGGTGGTATTACCAGACGGTCCCCTCCTCTCAGATCGTGACCATAGAATATCTGGCCAGGATCAACGGCCCGGTGGTTATGGGAACTCCTCTGAAAAACGATGGGCGGATCAACTGGACCAGCACAAGGGGAGCCAATCCCGACGAGAGATCGGGCCGGGAGACAGGTCTCGACGACTACAACCGGCGGGCCAATGTGACCTCTCTGGTCACAGACGCGGCCTCCATCAGCAAGTCTCCCACAGGAGCCGATCTGGTCCGGACCATAGGGGAGAGGGTGCAGTACACCATAGTGGCAGACCTTCCTCCCGCCACTGCCAGGTCGGTGTGGATCAACGACAGCCTCCCGGCTGGCCTGCGCTATGAGAACAGCACCCTGGTAATCAGCGGATCGGGCAGCCTCAAGTCCGTTATCACCAGCGGAACCGGGCCCACCAGCATAAGGTGGGGCTTTGGCGATGTGAACAACTCCGCCAATCAGGATATCACCATCCGCTTCAATGCCACAGTGCGAGATATCCTGGCCAACCAGAACGCAAGCATCCTGGGCCGAAACAGCGTCACCCTATCCTGGCTCAACTACTCCTCCATTCGCAAGACCACTCCTGCCGCCACATCGGCCCAGGTTTTGATCAGGGAGCCGGATCTGACTATAAGCAAGAGCGCCAATCAGACCCAGGCCCAGGCTGGCGATACCATTCATTACACCCTGACTGCTGCCAATAGCCCCCCCAGCAGCCGTCCGGCTTATGATGTGGTTATCGCGGATAAGATTCCCCCGGAGATGGCTTTGCAGAGCTACTCCTCCACTCCTCCGGCCAATGCCACCTCCGTATCCGGCCAGATCATATCCTGGCGCTACAGCCAGATCCCCCTGAGCGGCTCGGTGCAGATTAGCTATAATGCCAGCCTCATCGGCAGCCTGATGGTTAATGACACCGTAAAAAACAATGCCACCATAAACTGGACCAGCACCGCCGGGCTTAATCCGGATGAGAGGTATGGGGCCTGGAATGCATTGGACGATTACAACCGGGCAGCGCATTTCGATGTTCGGGTGGACAGTCCCACAGGCATGCTCAAGCTGCCCAAAGAGGCGAGGAACGCCTCCATCAGCCTGCCCTCCAATTATACCCTGGTGCTGCGCCTGCCCCGGGCCATGGTGGGGCAGCTGTGGGTCAATGATACCATCCCCCGGGGTTTGATATACAACAACAGCACTCTCCTGATCTCCGGAGCGGCCTCGGCGGTGCGCTCCCCGGTGATAGTCGAGCCGCCCAATGACGGCAGCACATTGACCATGGTGCATATGTACCTGGGGGATGTGGACAACTCCGCCGGGCTGAATGTGACCATCCGCTTCAATGCCACTGTGGCGGACATGCCAGAGAATAGGGCGGGAGGTATCATCGAGGAGAACTGGGCCACCATGAGATGGAAGGATTTCTTGGGCGGAATAAGGGAGAGCTCTGGCTCCTCGGGCATCCTCAATCTGCCGGCCATAACCGTTCATAAAGCCGCAGATCTGCCCCCCGACTATCCCAACAGCAATGTCACATTCATCCTTAAAGTGACCAACAGCGGCAAGACGGTGCTCGACCCCATCACAATCTCGGATCTGCTTCCCTACGGGATGGAGCATGTCTCGGACAACGTGTCCGCCTCGGTCTCAGGCAGAACAGTGGACGCAGTCATACCGGGCATTCTCTATCCCGGCCAGTCCCTTTATCGCCAGATCGTAGCCCGCTTTGACGGCAAGAGCTACTCCGATTTTGTTAATCAGGTCAACGCCACGGGAAAGCCGCCGGTGGGAAGAGATGTCTTGGATCAGGACAGTCTGCCCCTGCCGGAGATCACCTCCCACATAAAGATAGTCAAGTCGGCCAATAACACCAGCCCCCTGAGAAATGAGAGTGTGAACTACACCATCACTGTGACCAACACCGGCAACCTGACCCAGGAGACGGTCCGGGTGGTGGATTACCTTCCCCCGGAGATGGAGCTTCTGTACGCCAGCCCGCCGGGAAATGTGGGAGGGAGCACAGTCATCTGGGAGAATGTGGGGCCCCTGGCGGCATGGGAGTCGAAAAATCTGACCATGATCATGCGGATGAGATGAAAAAAAACAGGTATCTTCATCTTTGCCCCAGGCTAATGATAAACCTGGGGTGACACCGCCTGGGAAGAGGCCTGGGGGCAGCTCGGCTTGCCGAAGGCATCCCGGGCCTGCACTGAGGCGATATTGAAGTTGTTGGGGACCCGGCAGGAGGATACATTTCCCTGCATGGCCTCCCCCAGCACCATCAGCCGGTTGGCCTGAATCCGGATCATCTCCTCGAAGTTCGCCAGATCCCTGGCATTTCCATCCTCTTTTAGATCATAGCCGTATTGGATCAGCTCGGAGCTGTAGATCTTGAGATAGTCCTCCAGATTCTCGGCCGCCAATGGAACGCTTGCGTAGGCGATATCATCCACCGGCTCGCAGCAGCGGTCCACTCCCATGGCCAGGGCTACATTGTTTATGGAGCAATACTGTACATCATCGGGGGTGATGATGTAATAGGGATACGGCTCTACGGTTATGTTTTCTCCCGGCAGCAGCTTTCCCAGGGTGTAGTTGCCCAGGCGAGGATCATAAACCCATATCCCGGTTATATTGACCTGGCCGATGTTGGTCACGGTGATATTGTACTCCACAAGCACCAGATCCGGCCCCACCTCGGTCATATTGGTGACCAGGCGTGGGATCTTGGTGATATCCAGGCCGGAGAAGTAGGTAAGGTCGACCTTCTGGTAGACCACCTTGGGGCCGAGAACATGGCCGAAGGCATCGCTGGCATTGGCGATGACGGTGTTGTTCAGGTCTGGGCAGCCGCAGTAGGAGACATTCACGCTCTCATAGGCGTCAAGGGGACCAACGGGACGGCCCAGGCCGCTGCTGGCATTGACAAAGCCTATATTGGTGAGGTTGGCCCAATGAATCTCGCAGTCCCCACAGCTGTTGGCGGAAGAGAAAGATATAAACAGATAAAATATTAGTAATAGATATATCCCCTTCATGCCCTGCTCCCCTTTGCTTATCCCCATAATTACCTTATTAATAAAATCTACTACTCCTGCAAGGATTTAAATCTTTCTATTTTACTAATTTTACATAGATAATATTGAAGCGATGGAATTACATGGGAAAAATATCGGCGACAGAATTCCCCAACAAAAATTTTATAATTAAGTCATAAAACTTATATACTTTAGATAAATACTGTTGATGTATTGCTGATGGAAGTTGGGAGATACAATGCAGATAGCTGATCTCAAATATGGGCTAATAATATTGATTTGCTGTTGGGCAGTCAACTTGGATTCAGCAGCAGCTCAGGGCCAAAATACCGATTTACAGATTGAAAAAATTGCTGTAAATGATTATTCTGCACCCCTCAACCAATCCTCCTGGAGCAGCGCCATGCCCCTATCTGAGTTGGGGCCCTCCCAGACCTTCTACTACCTGATCCGGGTGACCAATCTGGGGGAGGTCTCGGCAGAAGATATAAGCATCATAGACTGGCTGCCGGATGAGATCAGCGGCGTGGCAGTCCCGGAGCCGGCGGAGGGGATTCTTCTGCAGGGCAACATGGTGAAGGTGGATATCCCAGAATTGGAGGGGGGTGCGTCGCGATACTTAGCCATAAGGGCGGTCTCGCCCCAGTTCGCGCCGGCGACCCTCTATAATTATGCCTATCTAAAGGCATACAATGACGACAATGACAGCAATAATCGCTGCGAAACGAGGACATATGTGCGGCCTCATTCCTACACCAGGAAGGATGCCATCGCCAGCTTCGAGGATCTGCTGAGAAGCCAAGCCGATCTCCTATCCGGCTTTAAGGATCTGCTCCATACTGTGCCTGTCGAGCAGAAGGAATGCTATCAGTTCATAGCCAGCTATGAGCAGCTTTTGCGCAGCCAAAATGTTCTCTTCTCCCGCTTCCAGGAGCTGCTCTACAACTCCCGCCAGGAGGGCTGGGACGAGGACCTTCTGGCCTCGGATCAGATCGATTTTCTGGACAGCTACGAGGACCTGCTGAGAAGGGAGGCCGGACTATACGCCGGATTTAGTCAGAAGCTGGACCATTGCTGGAACACTCTGGGCAAGGATTACAGATATGATCCCGATGGACCGGGCGGCCTTCCCGAGCACAGCACACCAGCCCAGAGGGAATTCTTGGCCAGCTTCGAGGACCTGCTGCGCCGCCAGGCCGTCCTCTTTGATGGATTCCAGATGCTGGAGCAGAGGCTGGACAGCGGCGTGGGGTATGAGGACAGGGTGGCATTCCTTTCCAGTTTCGAGGATCTGCTGCGCCGGGAGTCGGATCTGCTGCAGGGCTTTGAGGATCTTATAATGCGGTTGTTCCTGTCGATCTGAGTGAGAAAAGGGAGAAAGAGAAAATCTTATCGCGAAGGGGGACTCTAGGAAATGAATGTAAGTCGATTGCTGATATCTGTGGTCATGGCCGCATCACTGCTATCGGCACTGAATTTGGGCGCGGCGGAGGAGACGGAAGGGTATAGCGATGTCGGCTTCATCCAGAGCCTGGAGGATCTGCTCCGGTCTCAGGCTGGCCTTCTCAGCAGCTTTGAGTTTTTAATGCACCAGACCCCCACCAATCTCACTGATACATTGATGTTTTTAGACAGCTTCGAGGACCTGCTGCGCCGCCAGGCGGTGCTCTTCGACGGCTTTGAGTCCATGCTCAAGCTGAAGTGGTGCCGCATGGAAAAGGAGGACCAGCAATCCTTCCTGGCCAGCTTCGAGGATCTGCTCAAGAGGCAGGCCTATCTTCTGCACCGCTTCAAGCAGCATCTAAAAGAGGACTGGAGTGATTTTCCTCCCGAGAGCAAGATCAAGCTTTTGGCCAGCTTTGAGGATCTACTGCGCCGGCAGTGCAGTCTCTTCAAGAGCTATGAGGAGCTCTTCTTGATGAAGTGCGGCGGCATCAGCATAGAAAAGTCGGCGGACAAGAGCCTCGTAGATCCGGGAGAGGAGGTGAACTACACCTATGTAATCCACAACTATTACCTCCTGCCGGTATACGATATACTGGTCAGCGATGATAAGCTCGGCATTCTCACCCGCAACCTCACCCTGGAGCCGGGGGAGAGCACCAGCTTCAATGTCACCACCGAGATCTATGAGGACACCTGCAATCTGGCCACAGTCATGGGCAAGACCTCGGCAGAGGTGGTGGTGGAGGATCAGAGCAATCTGGTCTGCGTGGTGGTCCGGGGCGGCGGCATACCCGAGCCGGAGCAGTATGAGCAGTTCTGCGAGGCCCAGAAGATCACAGGGAGCGGGGTGATGGACATAAGCACCTCCATGGTGAACAAGAAGATCGCCCTGGTCTTCAATGAGGCCATGGCTGGGGAGGGAGACATCTCCCTCGACGCTGAGCGGGCCATGTCCGAGAAAGCGGGCAAGCTGCTCCGCCCGGTGGGCGAGGAGAAGGAGATGCCCCTCAACTTTTATGAGAGCACCAAGATGGCCTATACCGGCCTGACTCCCCTGACGGGAGTCAAGGAGATCAAGTCCAGGAAGCTGTACGGCGGCATAGATGCCAATGTCAATGAGGCCTTTTCCGTATCGGAGATGGAGAGGGAGTCGTCCGGCTTTTTGGCCACAACCGATGTCACCACCGGCTTCAAGAATGGAACGGAGGCGGCAGCCCTAAAGCTCAAGTCGCCGGCCATGCTGGTCGGCATCGACACCAAGAACGCCTTTAACGGCACCTGGGGTACAGACTCCAGCTGGCACGAGATATTCCAGAAGAAGATCCTGGCCCACCAGAGGTTCACCGGAAAGTTCGAGGCGGACAAGCTTATCAAATTGCATGAAAAAGTCGCTCCGGGCAAGGAGAGGAGGGGGTGCGATGGCATAGACTGCTAGAGCGCGCCCTCACCCCTTCATGCTTTTTTCATATTTTTATTTAGCATCTTAATCTCTTCAGGAAGTGCTATGCAGTACCCTCCATAATCGCTTCCGCCGAGTATAATGGCGGCACCTTTTTAAAAGCACCTTAATTTTAAATCTTAATAAGTATAACAAAAGACTTATAAACATGACGGGACATATATTCCTCCAAATTCGAACTTGAATATGTCGTCGGTAGGGATATACAATGATGGGAATGAGAGCCGCCCTGGCATCATTTATTTTATTGATGCTAATAAATTTATCAGTAGTTAGCGCAACGACCACGGTCACCTTCCAGCCGGGAGCCTATATCATAGATATGAGCACTGCTCCCCCGGCACTCAATTATGCCAACGGGCTCAAGCCCTACGGCCTGGTCTATGACCTGATCATAAACAAGCAAATTCCCGTATCATGGGCCATCAACCCGGCCAAGTCCAAGGACGGCGTCGATTTCACCGTTCCCAGCGGCACGGGGGCGGGCAGCTACCGGGGCGGATCATTCATCATACCGGTGGAGTATGCAAGCGATGCGCTGACAACTCTCAACTACTGGAAGAACACCAAGCTGGTCAAGGTGGTCGGACCCACCACCGCAGCCTTCAGCGCACCGATCTATGAGAATCTCACCAGCTTTCCCAATGCCGTCCTGGATGAGCAGAACGGAGACAAGATCGAGGCCGCCTTCTACGATTATTCCGAGGTTCCCATGAGCTCCTATCGCATCGGCTCGCCGGAGGACCTAACGGAGTGCGACGACATATATGCCATGCCCCATGCCGATCCCCAGGACTGGGCCCTGAGCACCCAGAACATATTCAAGAATTTCATCAACGCCGGGGGCGATCTCTGGGCGGCCTGCCATGCAGTGAGCGCCTTGGAGGCGGACACGCCGGATTACCTCGCCCTCTATTACCTGAGCCAGGGCGGCCTCATACCCTGGGGAGACCATGATGATGCCGATCCCCCCTACCTCTACAACGCCAGCAGCGCCACCCATCCCATCATGCAGTTCATAGGCCGGCTGGACAATTCCCTCTCCGACGGCTCGGAGCAGGTCTATATTCCGGACACCACGCCAACAGGAAACAACTGGCGCGGCTCGACCACAGTGGCGGTTTGGGACCCGGATCAGGCCGACATTGTCGGCCCTCCCGCCCGTCCCGGAATACTGGCAGCCAAGGTGGCCTACGGCTATGCCGAGGGCAACTCCTCCAAGGGCTTCATAGTCTATGAGGCCTCACACACCATAGCCTCGGGAAATATCTCCGAGGATGTTTGTGCCGCCAGGGTCTACGGCAACTTTGTGCTCTTCTCCGGCATCTTGCACAAAGTTAATCTCACCGCCAATGTCCCCACCAAGATGCTCTCCGGCAGCAGCGAACCGGTCAACGTCAGCATCCAAATCGGCACGGGAACGCCTCCATATACGGTGAAGTGGTCCAGCTCCTGCGGCGGCAGCTTTGCCAATCCCACCCAAATCGTCAGCCCACCTCCCTACACAGCAAGCACCACATTCACTGCGCCTACGGTGACGGCAGTCACTGCATGCATCATCAGGGTCACTGTCACCGATTACTGTGGCAGGAGGAACTTCGTCGCCCTGCCGGTTACCATCTATCCGGTGATGATGACTCTGACCAAGACCGACTACAGGCAGGCGGTGCAGAAGGAGGAGCTTCTGCCCTACAGGATCTACTACAACAACACCGGCCCCATAACGGCGGAAAATGTGGTCATCACCGATCTGCTTCCCAAGGGGCTCACATATATCCCCACCGCCTATCCCGCGCCGGCATCGGTCACCTACAACGGCATTGTCAACGGCACCACCACTCTGGTCTGGAACCTGGGAGACGTGCCCGCCGGTGCCAGCAAGCTGATACGCCTCAATGCCACAGTCAATCTAACCGCCACCAGTCCCATCGTCGACAATGTGCAGTCCAGGGCCTACATCGCCGGCATGGGGCCGGTTTACAGGACGGCCAAGGATACGGACATCCTCTCCCCCATCACCAAGTCGGTGAACAAAACCACCGCGGCAGCGGGCGACTACCTCAATTACAGCATGTGCGCCCGCTATGACGATCCTTTCCTTCTCAGGAACGCCACAGTCAAGGATACCATCCCCGACTACACCACCTATGTCATAAACAGCAGCAATGCCGGTGGCATCTACTTCCCCGGCAACAAGACCATAGTTTGGCAGCTGGGCAGCAATGAGCCGGGGATATCATCCAGCACAAAGCCCGGCACCAATGTCATAAAGATCTACTCGATCTACGACACATATACCCGCAGCGGGGGGGATGCGGATAAGAACTATGGTGCCTCTACCACCCTGCAGATGTCCAGCGGCGACAGGCGCTCTCTGCTTTATTTCCCCATCAGCAGCATCCCACCTTCCGCTACCATCAACAGTGCCTCCTTCTATGGCTACTTCTCCACGGCGGTGAATGGAGCCACGGTAAATATCTACAATATGAGCAAGTACTGGTGCGGCCAGGCCGACCAGTGCTCCTGCACCGGCAAGATCGCCGAGGGCATAGTCTGCAATGTGCAGCCGGATACGCTGGCCAGGGGGAGGGGCGCAGTCTGGGGCTACTACTCCTACAACAAGAATGCGCCATCCTGCGCCTGGACCGCGGCAGGAGGCGATTACGACAAGGTCAACTCCTACGGCACATTCGTGCCCAGTGCAGCCGGAGTATTTAACAATACAACTGTTACCTCGCTTGTATCCGGCTGGAAGAGCGGAGCCATACCCAATTACGGCATACTGCTGGAGTACAGCAAGGATGAGGCAGGCGGCAATTATGTGGAGCTTTACAGCAAGGAGAGTGCAGGCACAGCCAATGATCCTTATCTCTTGATATTTTATACCGGTGCGGCAGGCTCTCCGTTGAAGATCTATCCCAGGAATGATACTTACATCCGGCAGGATGATGCCCTCAAGAATTACGGCACTTGTGGTTATATGCGAATGGACGGGGGCACCACTACCGCCCGGCGCCCCATGCTTTACTTCGATATATCCGGCATCCCCGCGGGGGCGACGATCACCAATGCCTACCTCAATCTCTGGGTCAATGTCGCCGGTACAGGAGGGACTGCTACAGTGCGTCGGATGACCAGAAACTGGTGTCCGGTGACGAACTGCCAGTGCCAGGGACTGGTGGTGGAGGGCAAGCTCAATGGCGCAGAGCCGGATACGGTGGCGGAGGGTTATGGAGCCACCTGGAACAATTACATGTATAACGGTAAGTCCACCGCCTGCCGCTGGAGCACACTCGGTGGCGATTATTTCACCACGACCACTCGGGGCACCATCCTCCTCAGCAATAACACCGCCGGCTGGAGGAGCGGCTCTGTAACCGGTCTGGTGCAGGGCTGGTATGGCGGCAGTATCCCAGTGCAGGGAATAGCCCTCACCTCCACCTCCGGCACTCCCATAATCCAGAGCCGAGAAGGCACAAACAAGCCTTACATTCTCGTAAACTACACCATCGGACAGGGAACCAACCTCAGCATCACCGCCCGGCCCCTGCTCTCCTGCGAGGGAGGTCAGATCGTGGTGAACATGTCCGTCAACTCCTCCGTGGCCATGACCACACTGGTGGCGCCGGACCCGCTGACGATAGACTCATACAATGCCAGCATAACCCTGGCCAGCGGCCCCACTCCCCCCTCCTATTCCAATGTTCCAGCCCTCTCCAATCGCTACTTCACCTATGTCTACAATGTGGACGCCGGCGACTATCCCGGATCGGTGGCCTTTTCCGGCAAGCCGAGCTTTCCCACCTACTTCGCCACTGCCACCTCCAACCGCCTGCTGGTGACACCACTCCTCTTCTACGCCGTGCAGATCAATCCCTATCCCGCCACCCCCAACACGGTGAATTCCATCCCCAACACCGCCAGCTTCAGGGACGAGGCAGTTGTGCCCTCGGGCGTGGACTCCAATGAGGTGATCACCAATCTGGTCTGGCCGCGCAATATCCAGGTGACCAAGAGCGCCAACATCAGCTCCGGGGTCAAGTGCAACAATGTCCTCTTCTCCCTGGCAGTCAAGAACACCGGCCTGGCCAACCTGGTGAATGTGGAGGTGGTGGACACATTGCCGGAGGGCCTGGAGTATGTTTCCAGCTTCAACGGCTCGGACAACGGCCAGATCATCACCTGGGCCAACATCGGGCCAATGACCCCAGGACAGACCAAGACCCTGACCTTCGTCGGCCATATTACCGGCGAGGTATTCGGGCTGCTCAACAACACCGTCTGGGTCAAAGGAACCACCATCAACGGCAATAATGCGACCAACAGCAGCTACAAAGTAGTGCAGGCTCTGAAGACGGCCATCTCCGGCACCAAGACCCCGGACATAACCCAGGGCCCGCCCAGCACCATTGTAAACTACACTGTGACCATGACCAACAGCGGAGAGGCAACGCTGAGCCCTGCCATCATGAAGGACATCTTCCCCCACGGCATGGCTTTTGTTAACAGTACTCCTGCGCCCAGTTACTCCGATCCAACTCATCACACCTACTTCTGGAACTATACCAGCCTGGCGCCCGGCGAGACCAAGACCGTCTACATGAATGTGCACCTGGACGGAGAATACTATGGAGAATTGTGCAATCCGGTATATTTCACGGGAAAGACGCCCTCCGGCCTGTACATAATCAACTCCACACGTGGCTGCGTCTACTGCCTTGAGCCGGAGATATCCCTGAACAAGAGCTCCAACTTTGCCACCGGCGACAAATGCTATGTCAACTACAGCCTGAATGTAACCAACACCGGAGAGGTTCCCCTCTATTCGATAAGCCTGGTGGACTACTTGCCCGCAGGCATGCAGTATATCTCCAGCACCGGGGGAGGCAGCAATGTCAGCAATACCATCACCTGGCCCGCCTTCGGTCCTCTCGCCAATGGCAGCAGCCAGCTCTTCTATGTGCTGGCCAAGATCAAGCACTACGCAGACGGGCCGCAGGAAAATGAGGCCAATGCCACAGGAAGATCGTCCACTGGCCTATATTACTCCTCGGAGGACTGGGAGAACTTCACCGCCCATGCCGTGGCCCTGGAGATAGAAAAGGACGCCAGCCCCAAGGAGGCGGCACTGATGCAGAACATCACCTTCACCATCAATGTAACCAATGCCGGAAATGGCAAGATGGATGTGGTGGAGGTGCAGGATATTCTGCCGGTCGGCCTCGCCTATGTAGATGACAATCAGACCCCCAAGGGAGTTGTGACAGGCAGCATCATCACCTGGCCCAATGTGGGGCCTCTGGAGGCGGGAGAGTATGCCAATATCAGCCTTATTGTGCAGGCGAATGGGGCAGCCAGCGGCCCGCTGTTGAATCTAGCTGAGGCCACAGGGGATCCGGAGGTCGGCTGCCCTATCACAGCCGAGGATAATGAGACGGTCACCATCTTCGCCAATGCCAACTTCACTGTGGTCAAGACCGCCCTCAATGAGTCGGTGGAGCCGGGGGACAATGCCGTGTTCATCATCAATGTCACCAACACCGGAGAGGCTGCCCTGCCAACGGTGCGGGTGGTGGACATCCTGCCCATCGGCCTGACTTATGTCTCGGACAACAGCACCCCGCCCGCCACGGTATCCGGAAACCTGGTCACGTGGAACAATGTGGGCCCCCTGGCGGCAGGAGCCTCCAAGTTCATCCAGATCATCGCGAAGGTGGTGCTATGAGGGGCACCTGACTGGCGAAGGGGCCTCCTCCCATCTTTTAGAAAATGCTTTTTTTCTTTTTTTAATATTTTAAGAATCTTATGAGGTATTTCAAAATCATTCAAACATGCACTAAATAGAATGATAATAGTATTATGAAGAAGGATGGCTATTATTCAGCTAAATCTTATTTTTAAGTTGATTTAATTATTTAGATAGAAAAGTTAATAAAGTAGGATGAAGCTAAATTGGATTAAAAAGTTATTAAAGGTGATATCAGATGGTATCAGGAAGGAGAGGAATAAAATACGGTGGATTGGGCCTTCTGGCTCTTTTTGTGGCGCTTGTCTGCGCCGCCCAGGCTGCCTATCCCCCAGAAGTAAACCTCAGCGTGGCCAAAACAGCCCCGGCAGAGGTCGACCCAGGAGAGCTATTCAACTACGTCATTACTGTGACTAACCCAAGTACCAGCGCTGCACCGGAGGTTGTGGTTACGGATAAGCTGCCCTATGAGGTTACCAATGGGACAATTGTTGTTGATGAAGTCAATCTGGGAACGAGCAACATCAGCAAATCCGGCGACCTGATCTATGTCCGGTTTGACGAGATCCCCGCCGGTGCTACGGGAACCATCACCATCCCCGTGACCGCCCCCACCGAGGCGCCAACCACGCTGTACAACATAGTCAACCTCAGATACGGCAACGATCCCGACACGTCAAACAATCGCGTGACTGTCCCAACCTATGTGGTGCAGGTGGGATACAATCAGACCCTGGCTGCCTTCAGCTTTGAGGATCTGCTGCATAATCAGAGCCAGCTTCTCTTCCAGTTCGAGGATCTGATGCACACCATCCCCGATACTCCCGAGGACAGGTACAACTTCTCCGTAAGCTTTGAGCAGCTCCTCAGATCACAGGCCGCTCTGACCAGCAGCTTCGAGGACCTGCTGACCAACGAGAGCCAGACCGGCTGGGATACCGACTACACCGAGGAGAACCGGACCGCCCTGCTCTGGAGCTATGAGCAGATGCTCTACGATGAGGCCTTCCTCTTCGCTTCCTTCAATATGATGATCAACGACAGCTGGATGGACTTCTGCGAATATGAGGCGGACGGCCATACCCAGGACGCCCAGACTGAGCTTATAGCCAGCTTCGAGGATCTGCTCCACAGGCAGAACCGTCTCTACAAGAGCTTCGACCTGCTCCTGAATAAGATCAACACCACCGACAGCGACGAGCTGGTTGACTTCCTGGCTGCATATGAGAACCTGCTCAGGATTGAGGCCAATCTGTACATGAGCTTCTACAACCTGCTCAATATGAAGTACGAGAACAATCCCTGCGAGGAAGTAGCACCACCAGCACCCGTCGACACCGACGGAGACGGTGTAGTAGATACAGCCGACAACTGCCCATTGGTTCTCAATGCAGATCAGGCGGATGGGGACGCAGATGGCGTAGGCAATGTATGCGATAACTGTCCATTGATCTTTAATCCAGATCAGGCAGATGCAGACACAGATGGAATCGGCGACGCATGCGACGTATAGATCCGAGACGGCAATTGTGCTTCGAGGCGGTGTAAATCCGCTTAACAAAAAGATTTGATAAATCGGCCATCCTTTAATGGGATGGCCACATTTTTATTTGTGCCCGTTTTGCAGTATTATTTTTTATATTCTTTCAAAAAATTTCTTCGCATTGGAAGCGGAGAGGGTCACAGACATACCGACATTGAGGTCGGGCATAAGTTGAAATGCGCTACATTTTTTTGCCGTCTCTAAATCCGCTGGGCATTTCGAAAAACATGTAGAGCATGCAGAGCGAAAATTAGATATAAAAAAAGGT
>ENA-UOWE01001848-UOWE01001848.1-activated-sludge-metagenome-genome-assembly--contig:-NODE-1848-length-24786-cov-10.759856_pt1 | contig 24786 bp, 16 predicted proteins | sample MGYA00249841_ERZ761562 | MGnify/ENA primary metagenome ERZ761562 (study PRJEB28883, sample SAMN05720200) | activated sludge metagenome | isolation source: Anaerobic digester | place: Japan... | reverse complement strand
CGCCGGCCCGCCGGACCTCGACGTTGCCCGAGGCGTCCGCCCCGACGGGCACGGAGTCGTCGGGAAGGTTGGGGATGTTGAGAAGGGTCTCCCGGATCCGTTCCTCCAGGGGCTTCAACTCGTCCTCGAGCGCCTTGATCTTGCCGCCGACTTGCTTGGTCTCGGCGATCAGGGCGGAAGGGTCGCCCCCGGACCTCTTGAGGCGGGCGACCTCCTCGGACGCCTTGTTTCGGCGGGACCGAAGCTCCTCGACCTCCCGCAAGGTCTCTTTTTTGGCCTCGGACAGGCGGAGGAAATCCGAAAGGTCGATCCGGACGCCGCGCTGGGCGCACTTGTCCGTGACCAGGCCGGCGTTTTCGAGGACGAATTTAGGATCCAGCATGGCGGAATTATACCAATTTCGGACAAGGAATAATATTTCGCCGGGAGGATCCCGCCGGAGGCCGGCGGCGGTCCTCATTGACCCCCGCCGGCCAATCCCCTATGATAGAAAAATCGGCCCTATCATGATCACCTTGTCCCGGGAGCGGTTCCAGAAGCTCGTCGCTGAAGCGATCGACGGCTTGCCCCGAAGCTTCCGGAAAAAGATCGAGAACGTGGCCGTGCTGGTGGAGGATTTTCCTTCCGCCGAGATCATCGAGGACCTGGGCCTGCGGTCGCCCTGGGATCTTTTCGGCCTCTACCACGGGATCCCCCTGGACAAGCGCGGCTCCTATTACGGCAACATCCCGCCCGACGTCATCCTCATCTTCCAGAAGCCGCTCGAGCGCTGGGCCGGGACGGAGGATAAAATCCGCGACGAGGTCCGGTCGACGGTCATCCATGAAGTGGGTCATTATTTCGGCTTCGATGAAGCCGATTTGCGGAGGGCCGAGCGGGAAAGCCGCCGGTCCGAATCCCCCGCCGACGAGGACAACATCGATGAGCAAGAAATTCCAAGGGATCTTCCCCGCCCTCACCACCCCGTTCGACGGCGAAGACCTCGCCGTCCCCCGCTTCCGTGAGAACATCGCGAAATTCAACGCCTTCGACCTCTCGGGCTACGTCGTCCTCGGTTCGACGGGCGAGTGCGTCCTTCTCTCCAACGACGAGTCGGAGAGGCTGATCCGGGCGGCCCGGGAAACCGCCGCGCCGGACAAGCTGGTGATCGCCGGCACGGGGCAGGAATCCACGAAGCTGACGATCGCCTTCACCAACCGGATGGCCGCGGCCGGGGCCGACGCCGCCCTCGTCCGGCCGCCGAGCTATTACAAGGCGAAGATGAGCCGGGACGTCCTCCGCGGCCATTATCTTGCGGTGGCCGACGGGGCCAAAACCCCGGTGATCGTCTATAACATCCCCCAGAACACCGGGGTGACGATCGATCCCGAGCTTCTGATCGAGCTGTCGGCCCACCCGAATATCGCCGGTCTCAAGGAAAGCTCGGGAATTCTTTCCTACCTGGGAAAAATCACTCCTTACGTTCGGGAGGGCTTTTCCTGCCTGGTCGGCTCGGGATTCGTCGTTCTGCCGGCCCTGGTCATGGGGGCCTCCGGGGCGATCCTGGCCGTGGCCAACGCCGCCCCGGCCGCCTGTCTGGACATTTACCGCCTCTTCAAGGAAGGCCGGATCGACGAGGCCGCCCAACGGCAGCTCGACGTGACCCCGCTGAACAAGGCCGCCATGGAGACATACGGCCTTCCGGGCTTGAAATTCGCCATGGACATCCAAGGCTTTTACGGGGGACCGGTCCGCCGGCCGCTTCTCCCCTTGCCCGAGCCGGCCAAGCCCGAGATCGAGGCCCTGGTTTCGGATTTGGGGGCGCGGCTCTCATCCTCTAATTGATTTTACGGTTCATTCGATTGACGCCCTTTTTCACAAGAAAAACCGGGAACGGCGGGCCCGGTCATAAAAAAAATAATTCTCGTCCGGTCGAGGCCGATCGACGCCGGAGGAAGAGGACGTCGTTCCGAACCGGTTTCGAAAAAAACCTTGTCCGGACGATCCCCGTTCCGGCCGTCATCGGCATGATCAATGACCGGGTTAAGCGCAAGCCGTCCCTGACGGCGGCGGCCGCGCCCCCGAAGGAAATGGAGGCGGAAATGGAAAAGCTCCGGAAAGTGATGCTCGCGCCGTTCGCTCTGGCCCTGGCCGCCGTTTTCGCGGCCGCCGCGGCCGCCCAGGATCTCAAGGGCCCGACCGGCGAGGAATGGAAAAACCCGCGGATCGTCGGGGCGGGCAAGGAAGCGCCGCGGTCGTTCTTCATTCCCTATCCCGACGAAGCCGCGGCCCTCGAGAATGACAAGGAGGCCTCCCCCCGCCGTCGCTGCCTCAACGGACCGTGGAAATTCCTCTGGGTGACGAAACCGGCCGACGTTCCGGCCGGATTCTTCAAGCCGGATTACGACGCGAGCGGCTGGAAGGAGATCGCCGTCCCCTCCAACTGGGAATTCCAGGGATACGGCGTGCCGATCTACCTCGACACGGATTATGAATGGCTCAAGGAGGGAGAATCGCCCGATCCGCCCCGCCTCCCGGCCGACAACAATCCCGTCGGCTGTTACAAGAAAACCTTCAGCGTTCCGGCCGACTGGAAGGACCGGGACGTCTTCTTCTATTTCGGCGCGGTCAAATCAGCCTTTTACGTCTGGGTCAACGGCCGCTACGCCGGGTACAGCGAAGATGCCAAGACGCCGGCCGAATGGAACATCACCCGCTTCCTCAAGGAGGGGGACAACGAGGTCGCCCTGCAGGTCTTCCGCTGGTCGGACGGCTCCTATCTCGAGTGCCAGGATTTCTGGCGGATCAGCGGGATCGAGCGCGACGTCGATTTGCTCGCCCGGCCCCGGGTCCGGATCCGCGATTTCTGGGCCCAGGCGGATCTGGCGGCCGACGGCCGGGACGGTTTCCTGGACGTCTCGGTCGAAGTAACGGACCGGTCGGGAGGGGCCGGCGGCCGCGCCACGGTCGAAATCACTCTTCTTGACGGCCGGGGCGGGACGGTTTTTTCCTCCGGCGCTCCGGTGACGACCGCCCGGGGCAAAGAGACGGCGATCGTCCGAATCGCCCGCAACGTGACCGCCCCGCGGCTCTGGACGGCCGAGACGCCCAATCTCTACACCGTCGTCCTGGCCCTCAAGGACGCGGCCGGTCGGACCCTGGAGGCGACAAGCGCCCGGATCGGCTTCCGGAAAGTCGAGATCGTCGACGGGCGGCTTTTGATCAACGGCGCGCCGGTCTATCTCAAGGGCGTCAACCGCCACGAGCACGACCCCCGGACGGCCCACGTGGTCTCCAAGGAATCCATGATCCGGGACATCCGCCTGATGAAGCAGTTCAACGTCAATGCCGTCCGGACCTGCCATTACCCGGATGACCCGCTCTGGTACGACCTCTGCGACGCGTTCGGGCTTTACGTTATCGACGAGGCCAACATCGAAAGCCACGGCATGGGCGACGGCCCGGACAGCTTGGCCCATAAGCCGGAATGGGGCCCGGCCCACCTCGATCGGACGATCCGGATGGTCGAGCGGGACAAGAACCATCCTTCGGTCATCATCTGGTCGCTGGGCAACGAGGCCGGCGACGGCCTCAACTTCGAGGCCACCTCGGCCTGGATTCACGGGCGCGACGCGTCACGGCCGGTCCAATATGAGCCGGCCGGGACGCGGCCCCACACCGACATCGTCTGCCCGATGTACGCCCGGATCGAGACGATCGAGGCCTACGGCCTGAAAAAGCAGACGCGCCCCTTGATCCTGTGCGAATACTCCCACGCCATGGGCAATTCCAACGGCAATCTCCAGGACTACTGGGACGTGATCGAAAAATATCCGAACCTCCAGGGCGCCTTCATCTGGGACTGGGTCGATCAGAGCATCGAGACCAAGGACCCGAACGGCCGGACGTATTACGCCTACGGGGGGGATTTCGGGCCGCCGGAGATCCCGACGTCGCGCAATTTCTGCTGCAACGGACTGGTCAATTCGGAACGGGAGCCCCATCCCGGGCTGTGGGAAGTGAAGAGAGTCTACCAGTCCATCACGTTCCGGAAAACGGAGACGGCGGACGGACGGACGGCGCTGGAAGTCGGAAACGGCTATGCCTTCCGCGGCCTGGACGGGTTCATCATCCAGTGGGAGCTGGTGAGCGGTGAGACGGGCGCGCCGCCCGTCGCCGCGGGCGAATTCCCGAACCCGGCGATCCGGCCGGGCGGAAGCGCGGTCTTTCCGCTCGAGATGCCGGCGGTGGGAATCGTTCCAGGGAAGGAATATTTTCTCAACGTCCGGGCGGAATACGCCGGGGACGAACCGCTTATTCCGCGGGGCCATGTCGCCGCGGCCGGGCAATTCCCCGTCGGGATCGTCCGTCCCGGTCCGGCCGTCAAGGCGGAGGACATGCGGCCGGTGACCCTCGGACAGGACGGGACGAAGGTCACCGTCCGCGGCGCCGGCTTCTCGGCGTCGTTCGACCGGATGACCGGGATGCTGACGTCCTATGTTTTCAGAGGCAAGGAGCTTGTCCGGACCGGGCTCGAGCCGCATTTCTGGCGCGCTCCGACGGACAACGATTTCGGAAACGGCTTCCCCCAGCGCCACGGGATCTGGCGGAAGGCGGGCGATCACCGCGTCCTGGAGGGCTTCGAAGCCGGGGCGGAAAGCCCGTCGGCCGTCCGGGTCGAGGCTCGGTACGCGCTCACGGGCATCCCGGCGAAATACCGGGTCACATACCGCGTCCTCGGCACGGCCGAGATCATCGTCTCCGTTCTCTTCGTCCCGGAAAAAGAAGGCCTGCCCGAAATGCCGCGTCTCGGGATGAAGATGACGCTTCCCCGGGAATACGCCAACGTCCGCTGGTTCGGACGGGGACCGCACGAAAGCTACGCCGACCGGAAAACATCGGCGTTCGTCGGCACTTACGGCGCGTCCGTTTTCGAAACCCTCATCCCCTACGTCAGCATCCAGGAATACGGCAACCGGACGGATTGCCGCTGGGCCTTGTTGGCCGACCGGACGGGCGACGGGTTGCTGATCGCCGGCCTCCCCCAGTTCGATTTCAGCGCCCTCCCCTACACGGCCGAGGACTTGACCCAGGAGAAGCGCGGCCAGAAGCATCCGCACGAAATCCCGAAGCGGGATTATGTCTGTCTGAACCTGGATTATGGGCAGACGGGGGTCGGCGGAGACACGTCTTGGGGCGCCCGGGAACACCCGCAGTACCGGCTGGCGGCGAAAGAATACGCCTATTCCTTCCGCCTGCGGGGAATGACGGCCGCCGACGATCCGGCGGACCTGGCCGGAGAATAAAAAAACGCGGGAACGGCGCTCCCCCCGAGGGGGCGGCGTCCCCGCGGCGGATTTATTTCTTCACGATCTCGACCCGGCGGTTTTTCGCCCGGCCGTCCTCGCTCCGGTTGTCGGCGATGGGCCTTTCCTGGCCCCAGCCGATGGCGTTCACGCGGGAGCCGTTCACTCCGCCCTTGACGACGGCGTCCCGGACGGCCCGGGCCCGCTGCTCGGAGAGGGTTTTGTTCGCCGCGGGCTGGCCGACGTTGTCGGTGTGGCCCTCGATGCTCACGTTGAGGTCCGTGTTGTCCACAAGAAGGGCGATGATCTGGTCGATGGTCCCCTGCGACTCGGGCTTGAGATCATACTTGCCGGTGTCGAAATTGATGTAGAGGGCGATGAATCCGTCCTTATTCAAGGCGTCCAGCATCTCGTTGGCCGTGACTTCCTGGACCATGGCCGCGATTTGGACGATGTTGATCTCATAATTCTGGCCATCGTTGTAAACCTGAACATCGACCCAGATCTCCCGGCCGCCCTTGACCAGCGTCCAACAGCCGTAACCCTCATCCTCGTAAACAACCTTCGCCCCGAGCGTTTTCAAGGCGTTGGCATAGTTGCGCCTGATCTGAAGCGGGCTGGGCTGCGGCACTCCCTCCTTGAGCTGGTAGGAGAGATAGGTCCGGTCTCCCTCGATCGTTTTCATGTCAGATTCGGAGAAGTAGAAATCGTGCTCGTCGTAGCGGTCGAGGTAGTTGGAAATGTAGAAATTTTTCATCCGAGACAAAAGCGGATGGTCTTTGGCGCCCTCGACATCCGTTTCCTCTTCCTGGGCGCGGATGAACACCGCTCCAGCCAAAAGAAAGGATAAAGCGAGGATCAAAACGGCGGTTCTTTTCGTTTTCATGGGAACTCCTCCTTGTTGATGCCGGGATTCTCGTTTGTTTTCAATGATCGCCGATCGCCGCCCGGTTCCGGCGGTCCGATCTCCGTTTTCTTCCGGGATCCCCCCCCCGGCGCCGACACCTGAGTCGGTCCGACGGGACAGCGCCGGAAGAAGAAAAGCCGTGCGCCCGGCTCCGACGACGGCCCTCCCCGCGTCCAAAGCGCGGACGGCTCCGGCGGAGTGGACCGACACACAAGAGCCTTCCTGTTACCGCTGCTGCCTTCCGGCCCTGGCGGGGTTGGCAGGCCGCCCTTTGCTCGGCGCTCCAGCCTTCAGCACCGTCCACGAAAGTCCGGCCGGACAGAGCCTCGCCTCGGCGCGGGCATCGACCCCACTGGAGCGGGTTGTGGGCTACAGGGCACCGCTAGCTCCCCGTCGTGCACGGCCATGTTCATTATAGCGCAATTCCCCCGGAAACGCAGCGGCGTGTACTGGGTCACTTCATGGCGGACGCCTCCCGGGGTTTGAGGGATTGATATTTCCGGCGGCACCGTTCCAAGGGGCTCAGAGAGCCCAGAGCCTGATGCGACCGCTTCGACTCGTCCTCCAAGGTCGTCAGATCATAAGGATGGAACCGCCCCATCCCCAAGTGGAAAGCCGTCGGACGTCTTCTTTGCCTTCGGATTTTTTCCGTGTGACTTCCGCGCATCACCGGCGGTCAACGCGCTTTATGCAAGGCCGTCCGCCGCCCGCGGCCGCGTTTGGGAAAGGGAAATGATTTTTCCGGCCGGGAGAGAAGAATCCGCGGGGCGTGGGTTCCCCGAAAGATCAAAACCGGTAGCCGATTCCGCCCCGGAGATGCAATCCGTTCCAGAGGCCGGCTTGGCCCGTGAGGAACAATCCCCTGAAAATCTCGACTTTCAACCCAATATCCATTTGAAGGAATACGATCAGGTCGGGGATGTCGAAATCGATGTCCTCCGAAAGCGCCTTGAAATCCTTTTTGGCCGCGTCCTGAATGCTCTCTTGGTATCCCGCGTAGGAATACGTCCCGAGATAAGAATATTCGAACGTTCCGTCGAGAGGGGCCAAGCCGAGGCCGAAGGTGACGAACGGCTTCACCCGGGCCGCCGGCGAGCCGATTTCCCAGCGGAAACTGAGGTGGGTGGCGAACGGCTTGGTCTCGATCTTGGCCGAGGCCGCGGCTTCGGCCACGCCGGCCGGCGCGTATTCCTGCCGGGCGGTCCCGCTCGCGCTGAACGCGATGTTCGTTTTTTCAAATCCCAGGCCCAGGCTGAACATTCCGGCCCGGCCCCGGGCATAATACCGGATCTCGAAGCCGAAATTCGAACCCTCGGAGTCGAGGGCCAGGTCCGAGGAGAAGGGGCCTTTGATCAGGAAAGGATACCGGCGGTTGAGCTCCCGGTTGATCGCGGTCTGGATCGCTTCCCCGAATTCATCCTTCAGGGAGCTTTCAAAAAGGCTCGTCACGGGGCTGACCGTCCAATCGGAAAAATGGACGCTGATCTCGAACCGGCCGGCCAGCCGCGACCAGAAGTCGCCGGCGGAGGAAACGACCGCAGCCGGCGGGAGGACGGGGGCGGCCGCCGGCGGGGTTTTCCCGGCCTGGGGCGGAGCTTCGGCCGACGGAGGCGGCTCGGTCTTTTCCGGCGCGACCTCGACGGCCTTGGGCTGCGGAGCCGTCGTCGGCGGGCCCTCGACTCTTCCCGGCGAGACGACCGGCGTCCCTTTGGCCCGGGCTTCAGCCAAGACCTGGGTGAAGAGATCGACGAACGGTTTCGGGTAGGCGTCTGCGGAGATCCGCTTGTCCGGGTCGACGAGCGCGACTTTCCTCATCCACCGAACGGATTCGGCCATGTCCCGCTGGTAGAAATGACAAAGCGACAAGCCGAAATACGCCCGGGACAAGTTCTCCGGCTTCGTCGAAAGAGCGGCGGCCTTGAAGTACGCCTCGATGGCCGCGGGATAATCGCTTTTTTCAAAAAACGAGTCCGCGACGGCCAGATTCCGCTCGACTTCGACTTCCTGGTTGGCCGAAAGCAGGCCGGCCGAGGCCAGGATGAAAAGAGCGCAAAGCAGTCCGCTCGATATTGTTTTCATGAGGAATGCTTCCTTTTAAAGAGAAAATCATAAGTTCCCCGGGCGGATTTGTCAAACCGGAAATATCCGAACGTCATATCAATATTGAAAGTGGACTGGGCCATTCAGGACGGATATCCCCTGGAGCCGAATGGAGGTTCTCTCATGTCCAAACATCTTCACGGGCCTTTTCACGATGCCCAAGTTTGCGATCTCTTGCGGGAATACTGCCGGGGCGAGATCCGGTTCCACGGCCTCAAAATGATCCTCTAACTCGGACGCAGCCGTGTTTTTTACATTGCTCAAACGCTTTCGGGCCGATCCCGGAGCTTTTTCGATCGAATATCGCCGCAAAAACGCCCTCGTTGGAGGATATGGGCATGCCGGAGAGAATCGCCCTGAACCGACATGAAATCCTGCGGGCGCCGGAATCGCCGGGACGGAGGTTTCCTCCGGAAAGAGGGAAGCTTCGTCAAAAAGAGCCGTCGCCTCTCCTTGCCGGACCGGGGCATCGGCCGTTGACAATCCCTCCTCCCTCGCCTATCTTTAATATCTCGCCGCGAAAGGAGAAAACCCATGTCTATCGGCGGCATCGATTTCCTGCTGATTCTTCCGGCGCTGATCCTGGCCCTGATCGCCCAGGGCATGGTGAAAAGCACTTACGCGAAATATTCCCGGATCGGCGCGGCCTCCCGGATCACCGGGGCCCAGGTGGCCCGCCTCCTGCTCGGCCAAGGCGGAGCCGGCGACGTCACCATCGAACAGACGCCCGGCCAGCTCACCGACCATTACGATCCCCGGAAAAAGGTCCTCCGCTTGTCGGAAGGCGTGTTCGGCAGCAGCTCCCTGGCCGCCCTCGGGATCGCCGCCCACGAAACCGGGCACGCCCTCCAGCACCGCGAGCGCTACGCCCCGCTGATGACCCGGAACCTCATTTACCCCGTGGCCAATATCGGCTCGACTCTCGCCTTTCCCCTGTTTTTCATCGGGCTTCTAACGGCCGGCTCGGGAACGAGCATCCTGATGGACATCGGGATCTGGCTCTTCGTCGGGGCGGTCGCCTTCACCGTCGTCACTCTTCCCGTGGAGTTCAACGCCTCGCGCCGGGCCCTCGCTCTCTTGAAAAACCAGGGCTATCTCGGCCCCCAGGAGCTGGTTGGGGCCAAGAAAGTCCTCCAGGCCGCGGCCATGACGTACGTCGCCTCGACGGCAATGGCCGTGATGCAGCTGTTCCGGCTGCTGATCATCCGCGGATCGCGGGACTGATTTGGGGACGCGGCCCCTCAGGGAGCAGCCAGCCCCCGATCCCTCGGATCGCCCCCGACGCAACCCGATGAAAAAACCGCGCCAAGCGCGATTTTTCGCATCCCGGCCGGCTGTCCTCAAATCCGCCGCCCTCGGCGCCGTCTTCGCCGCGGTTTCGGCCGCGGCGCCGTACGTTCTCCCCTCCCTTCCCGCTTCCGGCGCCCCGCCGGCGGCGTCGGCCGACGCGCATCCTCCCGCCGCCCCTCTCCATAAATCCCTTCCGCCTTCCCCCAAGGACGGCGCGGCCCGCACCTTCGGCTTCCAAGGAACGGAATTCGTCCTCGACGGCCGGCCGTTTCAAATTCTGGCCGGGGAGTTGCATTTCCAGAGAATCCCCCGGGAATACTGGAAAGACCGCCTGCTCAAGGCCCGGGCGCTGGGATTGAACACGATCGGGACGTACGTGTTCTGGAACGCCCTCGAGCCCGAGCCCGGACAATGGGATTTTTCGGGACGCAACGATTTGGCGGCCTTCATCGCCGAGGCCCGCGAGGCCGGCTTGTGGGTTCTCGTCCGTCCCGGCCCGTATACCTGCGCCGAATGGGATTTCGGGGGGCTGCCGGCCTGGCTTCTCCGCGCGCCCGACATCAAGGTGCGGTGTTCCGACCCGCGCTTCCTGGCGGCTTGCGGGAAATACATCGAAAAGATCGCCGGCATTCTCCGCCCCCTCCAGGTCCACGAGGGCGGCTCCGTCCTCATGGTCCAGATCGAGAACGAATACGGCAGCTACGGCAACGACCGCGGGTACCTCTCCGCCTTGAAGGACCTTTGGGAGAAGAACGGGCTCCGCGTTCCCTTTTCCACGGCTGACGGAGCCGCGCCCCACATGCTCGAAGCCGGGACGATCCCCGGCTGCGCCATCGGCCTCGATCCGGCGGCAAGCCGGGAAGAATTCGCCGAAGCGGAAAAGCTCGGCCGGAACGTCCCGGTCTTCTGCAGCGAGCTTTATCCCGGCTGGCTGACCCACTGGGGCGAGCCCTGGGCCCGGACCCCCGCGGAGGACATTCTCAAGGACCTCCGCTGGCTTCTCGAAAACCGGAAATCGTTCAGCCTCTACGTCCTCCACGGCGGAACGAATTTCGGCTTTTGGGCCGGGGCGAACATGGGGAAAGCGTACCAGCCGGACGTGACCAGCTATGATTACGACGCCCCCCTCAACGAGCGCGGCGATCCGACGCCGAAATATTTCGCCATCCGGGACCTGCTCGCTCAATTCCGTCCGGCCGGAACGCCGCCCCCGCCGGATCTTCCCGAACCGCTCCCGGCGATCGACACGCCGGACGTCGCGTTCACCGGACGGGCCGCTCTTTTCGACAATCTGCCTGCCGCCGTCGCCTGCCCCCAGCCCCGGCCGATGGAAACATTCGGCCAAAACGCCGGCTTCATCCTCTACCGGACGGAGCTCGCCGGGCGGCGGTCCGGGACGCTCGCGATCCAGGAGCTTCACGACTACGCCGTCGTCTCCGTCGATGGAAAAAGGCTGGGAACCCTCGACCGCGGCCTCGGGGAAAACACGATGACGATCCCCCCGTCCGACCCGCCCGCCCGGACGCTCGACATCCTGGTCGAAGGCATGGGCCGGATCAATTACGGTCCGCACCTTCTCGACCGGAAGGGCATCACCGACCGGGTCACGCTCGAGGGAATGACGCTGATGCGCTGGAACGCCGTTCCGCTGCCGATGGACGAAGCGTTTCTTGAAGGATTGCGGTTTGAAAACGAAACGGGCGCGGAAAACGACGGCCGTCCGGGCATTTTTTTCCGCGGATTTTTCGACCTGACGGAAACCGGCGACACTTTTCTCGACCTCTCCGGCTGGACGAAAGGCGTCGTTTGGGTGAACGGCCGGAACCTCGGCCGATACTGGGAGATCGGACCGCAGAAGCGTTTGTTCTGCCCGGCGCCCTTTCTTCGGGAAGGACGGAACACGGTCATCGTCTTCGACCTGCGCCGCGCGGCTCCGGCGGGAATCCGCGGATTCAAAACGCCGGAATGAGAGGAGGCGGACAAAGCCCCATGGCCGTCACTTGTCCCGGGTGCGGGCGCCAGTACGACGTCACCCTTTTTCAATTCGGTCAGACCGTGACGTGCGACTGCGGGGCGGCCGTTCGCTTCGGCGGCGCCTCTTCCCCGGACCGAAACGGCGTCTCCGGCGCGATCCCCGACGTGATCGAACTCCCGATCGACGGGATTCTCGACCTCCACGCCTTCGATCCGGCCGATGTCCGGGAGCTTCTTCCGGAATACCTGGACGCCTGCCGGGAAAAGGGGATCTTCCGGGTTCGGATCATCCACGGTAAAGGGACGGGCGAAATGATGAAAACCATCCACGCCCTCCTGGAGCGCTTCGGCGTAGTCGAATCCTTCGCCCTCGCCGGTCCGCGCGAAGGCGGGACCGGAGCGACGATCGTCCTCCTCATAAAATAGGGAGACACAATACCTATTCACCTTATTTCGCCGTCATTCGAACGCCGATCAGGCGGGCGGATGATCGGGTTTTCGAGCCATGGATTGCGGGGGAAGACGGAGGCCGTTTTGACGGCCGGCCCGAACGAGGAGGCTCGATCATTCCTCCCCCCGCCGGAATAAATTGAAGAGGAACGGCGTTTTCCGATTGGTCTGAGACGGCCGGAACGAGGCGGCCCGTGATCGTCGTTTCGACGTCCAAACGGCTTTTCATGAAGTCGTGGTCTTCGGCCATCCCGGAGGCCCCCCCCCAACGGCCGCCGGACCCGTTCCCGCCGAGACGTTGCAGGCGGCCGGGCGGCCGCCCGGATCCTTCGGTCCCCCGCGGCGAAAACACCGAGCTGATTTTATTTTATCCCGAATCCAGAAAGACGGCCGAGAGACGGAGAGCGGCGCCGGCCGAATGGCATGGATCTTGCTCCATTAAAATGGAATAAAAAAGCGGGAAATGCCCGGGGAAAATCAGGCGGGACCGGCGCATTTCAGGGAAATGCTCGAAACCGAGCGTAACATTTTTTTACGGAAGGATCATCCCTTGGAGATCCCGTTTTCGAATAGGACAATGAACGTCCCGCCCCGGCGCCGCCGACGCGCCTTGAATGCTCCGATGCGGAGAAACGCCATGGAGAGACACACCGCGGCCGGCCGCCGGCGACCCTTTCTTCTCGCTATTCTCGTTCCTGTTCTTACCCTGCTTGCGGCAGCCGCGTCCCCTCCCCCGCGGGAAAGGCAGACCGCCCCCTCCCCCCTGCCGGCCGGCGCTCTCCCGCCCGTTCCCTTGGCCAAGGCCGACGCTCCCGTCAAGATCGACGGCGTTTTGGATGACCCCGCTTGGGAGAAGGCCGCCCGCCTCGACATTGCCTACGAATGGATGCCCGGCGATAATTCGAGCCCTCCCGTCCGGACCGAGGTCCTCCTCGCGTATGATGAGACCGCCTTCTACCTGGCCTATCGTTGTTTCGATCCCGAGCCGGCGGCGATCCGGGCCCATCTGATGGACCGGGACGACACCGACACCCTTATCCAGGACGACCACATCAGCTTCATGCTGGACACGTTCAACGACGAGCGGAGGGCCTTCCAGTTCCGGGTCAATCCGCTCGGCGTCCAGGCCGACGCGGCCTTCAGCGAACAAGACGGCTCCGAGGATTTTTCCTGGGATGCCATTTGGCAATCGGCCGGACGGATCGAGGAATTCGGCTACGCCGTCGAGGTTGCTCTTCCTTTCAACCAGCTCCGCTTTCCAGCCGGCGCCGGCGGCCAGACATGGGGATTCGAAGCCGAGCGCTCCTATCCGCGGAACGTCCGCCACCGGATGAGCTCCCACCCGCGCGACCGGGACAAGATCTGCCTCCTCTGCCAGTTCAATAAAATCACCGGCTTTCAGGGCATCACCCCGGGGATCAATCTCCAGCTCACGCCGACGCTGACCGTCGACCGGACCGACAAACGTCCCGATTTTCCCGAAGGCGGCCTGGAGGCCGGGGAGGCGAAAGCCCACCCGGGCTTAACCGCCCGCTGGGGCCTGACGCCCAACCTCACCCTCAACGCCGCCCTCAACCCGGATTTCTCCCAGGTCGAGGCGGACGCCGCTCAACTGGACGTCAACACCCGGTTCGCCCTCTATTATCCAGAAAAGCGGCCCTTCTTCCTGGAAGCGGCCGATTTCTTCATGACCCCGCTGGAAGTCGTCTTCACCCGGAGCGTGGCCGACCCGCTCTGGGGCGGCAAAATCACCGGCAAGATCGGCCGGGAGGCTCTCGGCTTCTTCGCCGCCCGGGACCGGATCAACAACCTGATCTTTCCCTCCAACCAGGGTTCCCGATCGGCCTGCCTCGAGGCCGACGTCACCAGCGGCGTTTTCCGCTACCGGCACGACATCGGCAAGGGCTCCACCCTGGGAGGCATCTATGCCGGGCGCGTCGGAGACGATTATTACAATCATGCCGGCGGCCTGGACGGATTTTTCCGGCTGGGAGACAAGGACCAGATCACCTTCCAGTTCCTTCACACGGAAACGCGGTACCCGGACGGCCTGGCCGCGGAGAGGGATCAGCCGCGGGGACGATTCGGCGGGAACGCCCTGGCTTTTCGATACCTTCACCTCTCCCGGAACTGGCTTTACGCCGCCCGCTACGAAACGATCAGCCCGGATTTCCGGGCCGATTCCGGCTATATGCCGCGGGTGGATACGAAGGAGATCGACCTTGAAGTCGATGCCTTCCTTTACGGCGTCCGGGCCGGCGGGAAAAAGGGCGCGTGGTTCGACATTCTCCAGTTCTGGGCGAGGGCGTACCGGATCGAAGACTTCTCCGGACGGCTGACCGACTCCCGGGTCGCCCTGGGCGCGGCCTATGGGGGGCCGCTCCAGTCGCAATTCATCATGATCGGCCGGTGGAACCAGGAGTATTTCTCCGGAACGCTGTACGACACGAGCGACGCCGTCATCCAAGCGGCCTTGAAGCCGGCGGGAGGGATGAGCTTTTTACTGACCGCCAACGCGGCCAAGGCCGTCGACTACGCCAACGGCCGGCCGGCGTTCGCCGTCCGCTTCGGCCCGGACGCCTCCTTCGCCCTGGGGCGCCATTTCAACCTGGGCCTCAGCTATTCTTTGGAGCGGCTGACTCACGAATCCGACCGGATTTACACCGCCCATCTCCTCCAGGGAAAGCTCGTTTTCAACCTCAACACGCGGTGTTTTCTCCGGCTGATCGCCCAGTTCCAGGACGTCGGCCGCGTGCCGGAGATGTACTCGTTTCCGGTTCCGGCCGCCTCAAGGGATCTTTTCACCCAAGTCCTCTTCTCCTACAAGCTCAATCCCCAGACCGTTCTCTTCCTCGGCTACTCGGATAATGCCTTCGGCTCGCGGGGGATCGACCTTGTCCGGGCCGACCGGACGTTCTTCTTCAAAATCGGCTACGCCTGGGTGATGTGATCGGGATTTCGACATCGATCGAGCCTCGGCCGGGGACTACCGTCGGGCGGGACAAAAGATCGAGCCTTCAGAGCGGAGGCTTTTTCCTCTGGCGGGGGGAGATCATGGCTTTCCCGCCAAGCCGTAATAAGGTGAATTGGTATTGTGTCTCCCTTTTTCAGTGAAGAGGCTTGTGTCTCCCGATTTCATTTTATAAAATAGCGCCGCTTGAATTCATTTCGGGAGGCGACGACATGAAAATGAAACGTTGGGGAATTCCCGCATCTCTCTTTCTCTTCCTGCTGTTCGCCTCGCCCTTGGCCGCCCAGCAGGGCGCGGGACGCCGGGCGGCTTCCTTCTGGGCCGTCCTGGGCCGGCCGAAGTTCGTCGTCATGCTGGTTCTCGGCCTGATCGTCCTGGCCCTTCTCCTGACGAAGAAGATGAAGGACAGCCTCAAGATCCCGCTTCTGTTGCTGTCGACGTTTCTTTTCGGGTTCGCCCCCAATCTCCCGGTCGCCCTGTTCAAGAAATTTTCGATGCATCCCTCGCCGATCTGCGCCGCGACCAAGTCGATCCTCTACGGCCTGGGAATGCCTCTTCTGGTCACCATGGCGGTCATTTTCTTCCTCACCCTCGTCGGCCCGAAGCTTTTCTGCGGCTGGATCTGCCCCGTCGGGGCCGCTCAGGAGCTGGTCGCCATGCTCGCGGACAAGCTCAAAATCCGGCGCCGCAAGTGGAATTTCGTCTTCACCCAGACTGTCCGGATCGGGATCTTTCTTCTCTTCGTCTTCCTGAGCGCGACGGCGGTCTACCACACCTATGTCGAGGAGCAAAAAGTCGCCCTTTCGATCTACGATCCCATCAACGCCTTCCACGGATTTGAATTCACCGCCCAGCCCTCGTTTTTCGCCGCCTTTCTCCACTACCTCCCCCTGCTTCTGACCCTGATCCTGGCGTTCAAATTCTACCGGCCCTTTTGCTACCTGGTCTGCCCGGTCGGCCTGTTCACCAACCTCCTGGAGCAGGTCGCCGTGTTCCGGGTCACCCTGAAAAAGCCCGGCTGCACCGACTGCGGCGTCTGCGAAAAGAAAAGCCCGTGCCCGACGGTCCCTGAAATCCTGAAAGGAGCCGTTCTCCGGCCGGATTGCTTCGCCTGCACGGCGTGCGTGAATGCCTGCAAGGAATGCCGGGCCCTGGAATACGGAACCCGGCGCGTTTCTCGCTGACCGGCGGACACCGGACCGCGGGGCCCGGCCCCCGATTCCGCCGGCGGCTAGGCTTCGAGAACCCTCATCGCCTCGTCGATCTTGTTGACGTCGAGGATGACGGTGTTCATATTCGGCTTGTGGCTGACCGTTCCATAAAGATAATCGATGTTGATCCCCTCGTCGCCGAGCTTGGTCGTCAGATCGGCCAGAGCCCCGGGACGGTTCTCGATGTCGATCAGCAGGACATCCCGCAGATCGATGATATAGTTCAGCTTCTGGAGCAATTTAACGGTCTTGTTCAGGTTCTTGACGTACAGCTTGGCCGTGTCGTGAAAAACGCCGATCGCCTCGATGTTGATCTCGTTTTCGGCCAGGTAGGAACACAGATCCCCCAGCGTCGACGGCTTGTTTTCCAGGACGACGTAGATCTCGGTGATGCGTTCCATAGGACCTCCTTATGCGATTTCGTCCGTGGAGGGACGACGACACGCTTCTTCGCTTCCGGGGGAAAACGCTGCGCCTTGACCGGCGCGGGGAGTTGTCATGGGCGGTGTGATTCAATATAGGTCAAGACCCCCTAAAAAGCAAATCAATCGAAGATTTTGCCGGGATTGAGGAGGCCGGCCGGGTCGAAAGCCCGTTTGATCCCCCGCATGAGCTCGATCTGGGCCGGGGGAAGGCTTTCGGCCAAGTATTTTTTCTTGACCAACCCGATGCCGTGCTCCCCCGAGACGACGCCGCCGCGGGCGAGGCCGTCGGCGTAAATCTCCGTCCGGACGGCCTCGAGGGAAGCCCGCCATTCCTCCTCGGCCAGGGGAACGATCCGCCCCCCCTCGCAGCGCGCCTTCATCAGGTGGGTATGGACGTTGCCGTCGCCGGCGTGGCCGAACGTCGGGAGCCAGACGCCGAACTTGGCCCCGATCTCCTCCACTTTCTCGACGTGGGCGGCGATTTCCCCGCGGGGGACGGACACGTCCATGATCTCGACCGTGTGGGCCTTGAGGGCTTCGTAGATCTTGCTCCGGATCTCCAGGACGTTGTCCTGCTTGGCCGCCGTGTCGGCGACGAAAACATCAAGGGCGCCGCGCTCCAGGGCGACCCCGGCCACCGACTCCGTCTGCCGGTCCATATCCTCCTCGGAAACGGCGTCGAGGATGACGAACAGGTGGACCGACCCGGCGTGGCAGGGCCAGGTCCGTCCCAGGAATTCCTCGGTGATTTGGAGGACGTCGAGGGGGACGAATTCCAAGGCCAGGGGGACGGCGTCCCGGTTGAGAAGAACGGGAACGGATTCGATCGCCGCCGCGAGGCTCTCGAAGGGGATGACGAGCGAGCGGGTCAAGGCCGGCTTGACCCGGAATTGAAGGACGGCCTTGGTGATGATCCCGAGCGTCCCCTCCGAGCCGATGAACAAGTGCATCAGGTTGTAACCGCTGCTCGACTTGACGAGCTTGCCGCCGAGGGTCAGAATCCCGCCGGCCGCGGTCACGACCTCCAGCCCTCGGACGTAGTTGCGGATCACTCCGTATTTCACCGCCCGGCTGCCGCCGGCGTTGGTCGCGATCATCCCGCCGACGGCCGCGCTCTCCTCCCCCGGGTGCGGCGGGAAATCGAATCCCGCCTCGGCCACCGCTTTTTCGAGCTCGTGAAGAGGGACCCCGGCTTCAACGACGGCCACCTGGTTGACCGGATCGATCTCCAGGACCCGGTTCATCCGCTCCATGCTCAGGACGATCCCGCCGGGAGAGGGGACGCATCCTCCGCACAACCCGGTCGCTCCTCCCCGGGCCGTCACGGGAATGCGGGCGGAACCGGCCAGACGGAGGACGGCCGCGACCTCGTCCGCCGTCTTCGGACGGACGACGATTCCGGCCGGTTGCCGGATATCGCTCAGGGAAAATTCGTCGTGGCCATAAGCGGCCAGGGTGTCGGCGTCGGTCAGAACGTTTTCCGGCCGGACGACGGATTCCAGGGCGGCCCGCATTTCGAGAGTGATGATGGACGGCATGGCGACTCCTCTCATGTGGAGGGGATTATACCCTGATTCCCTTCGGTCATGTAGGGCGGCGGAGCCGCCTGACTCCGAAGCGTCGTCGAGGACGGCAAGGCCGCCACCCAGGCTATCCTCGCGCCCCCCTCTTTTAAGGTATGATTTTGTCAACGAATCCGAGTCTCAGGGAGTATATCCGGATGAGAAGATCCCCATGGACGAAAACAACTTGATCCGGCTGGCCCGGGCGGGAGACGCGGCCGCATGGCGCAGCCTTTTCGACACGCATCACCGGAGAGTTTTCGCCACGGCTTTCCGGTTTCTAGCCAACCAGGCGGACGCCGAGGATGTCCTTCAGGAAACATTCGTCCGGGCCTATCGCGGCTTGGATGGATTCGACCAGTCCTATGCCGGAGGCTTCGCCGCATGGATCGGCCGAATCGGGGCCAATTGCAGTCTCGACGCCCTGCGGCGCAGGAAGAGAAGCCGGGACACCCTTTCCCTGGAGGACGAGGCCGTGCCTCCCCCGCCGGACACCGGTCAAGGAACCGACCCGGAACGCTTGACCGGGAACCGGGAGATCCGAGCCCGGATCGAGAACGCCTTGAACCGGCTGACTCCGAAACAAAGACTGATCTTCACTCTCCGGCATTACGAGGGATATTCCACCCGGGAAATCGCCGGGATAATCGACGTGACCGAAGGAAGCGTAAAGACCCACCTGTTCCGGGCCGTGGGAGCGCTGCGGAAGAGCCTTCGCCGCGTCGCCTTGGAGGATCGCTATGAGATGTAAAGACGCCCGCCGAGCCCTTGTTCTCGACTATTACGGCGAGCTTCCTCCGGCGGAAAAAGACGGACTCGCGGCGCATCTGCGGACTTGCCGGAGATGCGCCGCCGAGCGGGAGGAAACCGTCCGCGTCTTTTCCCTCCTGGAGGCTTATCCGCCCGAGGATATTCCCGTTCCAAACGGCGAACGCGTCTGGGGCCGGATCGAAAACCGACTGGATCCGAAGCGGGCGCCGGCAGGCGGGCCGGCGACGGCCTGGAACCTCCGGCAATGGGCCATGGCCGGGGCGGCCCTCGCCTTAGTCCTCGCCGCCGGGATCTTTATCGGACGGCGGGTCTCTCCGCCTTCCCTCCCGCCCGCCGCGTCTCCACCGTCCGGACCCGTCCGGACGACGGCCGCCCTGAAACCTGTTTTAGCCGGACACCTGGAAGACCTGAAGCCGCTCCTGCTCGATTATGCCAACTACACCCCGGACGACGCCGCGGGCGCGACGGTCGTCATCGATGAGGAATTCCTCCGGGCCCTTCTTTTTCAGAACGTCCTGCTGCGGAAAGCCCTGGCCGGCTCCGACCCGGCCGCGGCGGAGCTCCTGGACGACTGCGACTTGATCCTCAAGGAAATCATCAACCGGGACGCTCCGGCGGCGGCCTCCCCCGAAGACATCCGGGAGCTGATCCGCGGCCGGGACGTCCTGTTCAAGCTGGAAATCATCAAAAGGACATAGGAGAAAAATCATGACAAAGAGAACGCGCATCGTTTTGTTCGTTCTGGTCCTCTTTCTCGCCGCCGGATCGACGGGACAAGCGGCCGTCTGGACGCTCAGCCAAGACAGCGTTCAAGCGGCTGAACAAGCCGGGCAAAAAGCCCGGCAAACGGAGCAGGAAGCCCAGGCCCGGGCCCTTTACGAGGCCGCCAAGAAGAACGTTTACGGCAAAACCTACGAGGCGGCGATCGCCCGATTCAACGATCTGGCGGCCAAGTATGCAGAGTCGGCCTACGGCCAGGAAGCGCTGTACTGGCTGGGATACAGCCTCGACAAGTACGCCGCCTCCCTCGGAGACGCCAAGCAGCGCCTGGAAATGCGGCAAGCCGCGATGGAGCACCTCGAAACCCTCATGAGGGACTACCCGGCCAACGCCTGGATCAAAGACGCGAAAATCCTCCAGCTCCAAATCGCCGAGGAGCTCGTCCGCGCTGGTCTCGGCAAGTACCGCCGGTATATCGATCAGAGCGTAAAGGAAGCCCTGGAAAGCGGCATGCCGATTCTCGAAGAGGTCCCCGTTCCCCCCGCTCCCCCCGTTCCTCCGGAACCGCCCGCGCCCCCTATTCCCTTGAAACCGCTGGATCCGGAGACCGAGCTCAAGCTCGTCGCCTTGGACGCCCTCATGGGAATGGACGAGGAAAAGGCGTTCCCGATCCTCGAAAAAATGATCTTGAGCGGCCAACGCCCCGAGCTTCGGGAAAAGGCCTTGTTCATCCTCGGCCAGAGCGACGCGGCCAAGGTTGTCCCCGTCCTCATCCAAATCGCCGAAAAGGACGCGTCCCCAAAAATGCGGAAAAGCGCGATCTTCTGGCTCGGCCAGCGGGACGAAGAACCGGCGCTGGCGGCCTTGATCAAGATTTTTGAAACCGCGGACGCCGAAACCAAAAACGTGCTTCTGATGGCCTTCGCCGAAAACAAGAATCCCAAGGGGATCGCGAAAATCATGGAAATCGCCAAAACCGAGAAGGATCCCGAGGTCCGGGCCCGGGCCCTGTTCTGGCTCGGAGAAACCGAAGGTGAAAAAGCGTTCCCCGTCCTCCTCGAGTCCTACCGGACGACGGACAACGTCCAGATCAAAAAGCAGATCATCATGGCCTTGGCCCAGAGCCAAGGCCCCAAGGCTGTTTCGACCTTGATCGACCTGGCGAAAAAGGAAACGAATTTCGACCTCAAGAAGCAGATCGTTTTCTGGCTCGGCCAGTCGGACAGCCCCGAAGCGGCGAAATTCCTCCAAGAGTTGATCGACAAATGACCGCCCGGATCATGAATGTCGCGAAAGCGGCGGCCTTTTTCGGGGCGGCCGCTTTTTTCCTGGCCGCGGTCGTTTCCGCGGCCCCGGCCGGTCAAATGCCGGCCGGCGGCGGGCCCGGCTTTCTCAAAGGCCGCGTCCAAGACGCCGCCCGGGCGGGGGCCTCGCTGGAGGAGCGGTTCTCCGCCGCCCGGAGCGAAGCGGCCCGCTCTTCCCCTTCCAAAACGTTTTTCGCCGCGGCGCTGTTCGAATCCGTGAACCGGATCCATTTCGGCCGGCCCGAGGGGGCCGAGCCCTTGACCGTCGCCTCCGGCGATTCCCGGATCATCATCCGGGAAACATCGGGGGACGACCTGGCCGTCCGGGAGGGCGATGATAAACGGACGCCCTTCCCGGCCGCCTGGCTTCTCCTCAGCGACGTCAAAACGGGCCGAGTCGTCGACGCGACGATCCTGGATCCCGAGCGGACGTACGCGTTCGATTCCCAAACCGTCTTTTGGCTCGGGAATCCCCCCGGCGAGGAGAGCCTGTCTTTCATCGAAACGCGTTTCCAGGCCGCTCCCGATCCGGAGGTCAGGGAACGGATGCTTCTCGTCCTCAGCGGCCACAACGACTCCCGGGTCTACGGCCTCCTGCGCCGGATCGCTCTCGAGGACGGGGAAAAAGATGTCCGGCTCTCGGCGGTTTTCTGGCTCGGGACGATTCCGGACCCGCGCGCCCCGGCCGGTTTGAAGGAGATTTATCGTCGGAACCGTGACCCGGAAATCAAGGAGCGCGTCGTTTTCGCCTTCTCTCTCCGCCCGGAAAAAGAAGCCGTCGTCGAGCTGATCCGCATCGCCCGGGAGGACGCGGATGATTCCGTCCGGCGGAACGCCGTCTTCTGGCTCGGCCAGAAGGCCTCGGCCGAAAGCGTCCAGGCTCTGAAGGACATCATCGAGTCGCCCGGCGAAGAACGCGAGCTCAAGGAACAAGCCGTCTTCGCCGTCAGCCAGCTTCCCCCTGAACGGGCCGTCCCGATGCTGATCGACATCGCCCGGACCCACCGGTCTTCCTCGGTCCGGAAAAGAGCTTTGTTCTGGCTCGGCCAGACCGGCGATCCGGCGGCCCTCAAGCTGTTCGAAGAGATCTTGCTGAAGAAATAATCCGATCCCTCGGAGCCGGGACGGGACGGCCTCTCTCCCGGCTCTTTCTCATTTCTTCTCGATGTTCAGGTGGAAGAAGGTCCGGCTGAAGTACTCGTCGTAATAGGCCACGACCTCCTCGGTCGTATAGCCCAAGCCGACCAAGTTCTTGCGGACGAACTTCCGGTACTGGTTCTTGTCGCCGGCGATGTTCCGCGAGGAAATCCGGTAATGGATTTCAGCCTTTTTCGGGTTGAACAGCCTCAAGACCGGCTTCATGACGTGAATCAGCGACTCCCGGTCGAACACCCACATGCTGGGATGGATATACGCGCAGAACTCGACGAAGTTGGGCGTCGATCCGATCGGCCGAGGCGTCACATGGAGGGCGATGTAGCCGGTGCCGCCGGTCAGGAAAACGCTGGTGTAGCCCGGCGGGTCGAAATCGTGGTCGAAGACGAAGGGCGTGTCGGTGGAGAGAAGGCTGTCGTCGAAGCAATCCTCGAGCAGGTAGAGCGATTCCTTTTCCCGGGACTTGGGATCGCAAAGGGATTCGACGTAACCCCGGTCGCAGCCGTAGAAGGCGCAGGCCAGGTATTCCTCCTGCTGCGAGTTGAGCATCAGCTTCAGCTGGCGCTCGCTCCGGGCCACTTTCAGGCTGTGCTCGGAGTACCTCTTGACCACTCCGCCCCGGAGCTCTTCGATCAGGCCGGACACATCGCGGCGGTAGAGATGGGCGACGAACAGCTTCCCGGCCGGGATGTCGATCGCCGGCAGGCAGTCCACGCTGTACCGGGAGTAGCACTCGGGAGGATTTGTGAAACACTGCTTGATCAGGGATTCCCGGTCGCTGATCTTGTAATCCTTCAGCAGCGGAGTCGGGGCGAAATAAACGAAGGAGACGAGCTCGGGGTAGTCGCAGGCGTCAAGAAACGTCCCCAAGACCTTGGGGCTCAGCGAATCCCCGCAGGTGTTGACCTCCATGCAGGCCGACTCATAGGAGCTCTTCCCGATCTTCTGTTTTTCCCAGAAATAGCTGGCGTGCGATTCCTCGATGGCCAGGGATTGCTCGACCTGGCTGACTTCGATCCCCCGCTCGGCGATGTAGCGGTCCATAATCGTCACCCGCGGATGCATGTTGGGCCGGCCGATCAAGTTAGCCCCGGAGGCCTTGATCACCGCGTAGATTTCCTCGTCGGTGAGGGTGACCAGGGAAACGCCGTCGCTGTTGTACGCGTGGATGATGGTCGCCGTGGGCGCGGGTTCAAATGTCTCGTGTCCGGTGAAGGCCATGCCGGGCTCCTCTCAGAGGGCTTTGACCGCCTCGACGATCCGGCGGGCGCTGATCCCGAAATGGTCGAGAAGCTCGGCCGGCTTGCCCGAACAAGGGATCTCCCGGACGCAGAGATGGGTGATCGCCGCCCGGCCGGCCAGGGCGGAGGCGACGGCGTCGCCCAGGCCGCCGCCGGCGTAGTGGTCCTCGACCACGATGACCCGGTTTCGGGCCGCGGCCGCGGCCTCCCGCAATCCGGCCGCGTCGATGGGTTGGACCGAATAGGCGTCCACGACCCGGATGGAAATTCCCTCGGCCTTGAGCGTCTCGTGCGCTTTCAGGGCTTCGTGGAGAGTGATTCCGGCGGCCACGACGGCGGCCGCGTCATCGGCGCTCTTCCGCAGGGTCTTGGAGCCGCCGACGGGGAAGGCCTCGTCGGCCGGATAGAGGATGGGCGTGGCCGGCCGGGTCGTCCGGATGTAGAAGATCCCCTTCTCCCGGGCGGCCGCCTCGACGCACGCCTCGGCCGAGACCGCGTCGGCCGGATAGAGCACCGTCGCCCCCGGGATCGACCGGAACATGGCGATGTCCTCCAGCCCCATCTGCGAACCACCGTCCTCGCCGATGCTCACCCCGACGTGGGAGCCGCAGACCTTGAGGTTGGCCAGGCTGTGGCCGGCCATCCGGATCTGGTCGTGGGCCCGGGAGAGGAAGGCGGCGAACGAGGCCGCGAACGGCACGTAGCCCTTGACCGCGAAGCCCGTGGCCATTCCGATCATGTTCTGTTCGGCGATATAGGACTGGAAGGACCGCGTCGGGAAGGCGTCGAAAAACTTGTCGGCGTACGTGGAATTACGGACGTCGCCGTCGAGGCAGACGATGGATTCGTTGACCCGTCCGGCGGCCCGGAGCGCGTATCCGTAAGCCAGGCGGGTGGCCGTCTTTTCCGTATACGCCGTCCTCTCGATCTTCGTCCCGATCTTCAGAGCGGGGCGGACGACCCGGCGGGCCGGGCGGAGGTGCTTTTTCGCGTCGATCTCGGGAATCGGCCCCAGCTCGGCCAAGGCCTTCGCGAGCTCGTCGGCCTTGAGCGGCTTGCCGTGCCAGCCGTTGAGGTCTTCGAGAAAGGAGACGCCCTTGCCCTTGACCGTCTTGGCGACGATGGCCGTCGGCAGCCCCTTCGATCCGGCCGCCTGGAGCGACGCGAGCACGGCCTCGATCTTGTGTCCGTCGATGACGACGGCGTCCCAGCCGAAGGCCCGGAACTTTCGGGCCAGGGCGGCCGCGTCGCGCTGGTGTTGGGTCGGCCCGCTCTGGCCGAGGCGGTTGACGTCAACGACGGCGCAGAGATTGCGGAGCTTCAGGTCGGCCCCGGCGTTGGCCGCCTCCCAGACCGATCCCTCGGCGCACTCCCCGTCGCCGCAGAGGACGAAGACACGGGCGGGCGATTTGCCCAGGCG
>ENA-UOWE01001844-UOWE01001844.1-activated-sludge-metagenome-genome-assembly--contig:-NODE-1844-length-24791-cov-5.932527_pt1 | contig 24791 bp, 18 predicted proteins | sample MGYA00249841_ERZ761562 | MGnify/ENA primary metagenome ERZ761562 (study PRJEB28883, sample SAMN05720200) | activated sludge metagenome | isolation source: Anaerobic digester | place: Japan... | reverse complement strand
CAACATGTGATCCATTAGATAGCTTGTACTACACTATTTATTCCAATCCATTTTTGACCAATGAAGAAAAGCCTGTGCCGCTAAGTTGCAACCTCAATGTAAACGGCGAGATGATAGCAGATACCAACAATCTTGATATAAATGGGTTGCCAAGAACTCATATAGGGGCTGTTGAGTTTGTTGATAATGTACCTTTTAGTGGAGGTACTTATACCATTGGTTCAAAAGGTTATTTTAAAACCATCAAAGAAGCTTTCTCCCGCTTGTCGTCATGCGGTATTACCGGGCCAATTGTTTTGTCGTTGACAGACAATGTTTATAATGAATATAGCATGTATGTGCAGCATATTGCAGGCATAAGCGCCACCAATACTATTACTTTGAAGCCTGCACCATCGGTAGTTTCTACAGTAAACTTTGCTACAGATGAAAGCAATGGGACTCCTTTCAGATTCAGAGACATCAGATATCTTACTTTAGATGGTGCCAGCAATGGGACTGATAGCCATAACCTGAGATTTGTAGCCAATGATATAGGACAATATGCAAGTGCTACATTGCTTGAATTTTTCCCCGATACAGGTAATATACGTAATATCACTATTACCAATTGCGAGTTTGTAAGTACAAGGTATGCTGAAGCAAACATGGCAGCTATTAATTTCGCCGCAGACAGAGGTGCTTCTGAGAATATTGTTATTAAAAATAATATTATCCGCAGGGCAAATATTGGTGTACGCTTTGCATACGAATCGTTTCCGTCACAAAATATAAAAATTCAGAACAATGTCTTTGGGGATGCTATCTTCGCCAATAGTATTAGTGATAAGGCTATAAGCATTAATGGGGCCGATTTTGTAGAAATCTCCGGAAACAAAATTCAAAACATTATTAATGCATATGAAGCATTAGGTATAGAGTTGTACAATATTGGCACTCCTGAAATATTTAATAATGTTATAAGTAATATAATTGGCGATGGGAGTGAAACTAGCTCAGCAACAGGTGTTTATCTTACCCTTAGCGAAAATACTCAAAATGCTTTGATAGCCAATAACGTAATAAATCATCTTGGAGGATATGCAGGAGCTACAGGGTTGTTTGTTGAAATTGATGCTACAACTCTTCCATCAGGAGGGGTAAAGATATTGAATAACACCATATCTCTTAACAAAGATTCATTTGTTGCGCTTGGCTCTTCTGGTGCTCAGGTCAATGGGGTAAGATTATTTAGTTCTTCATACTTGCAGAAGAAAGTGACCTTTCTGAACAATATTGTTTCTGTTAAATTAGGGGACAGGGCTTTTACTACCTCAGGTACTTCGGGTAATGGATTGCACATTTCAAATAAAGGCTTGTTTGCCGAAAGCAATTATAACCTCATTGAGGTAAGTGGTAATGATGTAAATTATATTGTGGCAACAGATTCAGCCGGTGGTGTTAATTTAGCTTCAATAGATAATTGGAAAGCTTATTCCTCTGGTTTTGATGTAAATTCTGTTTCAGCAGCACCAAATTTTGTCAACGATTCATCATGGATGCTGGCATACAACTCACCATGTATCAATGCCGGAAAGCCAGCCTTCACCGGGCTAAGTGCTGTCGGGATAACTAAAGATGTTAGAGGTTGGAACAGAATAGTAAACGGCACTATAGATATAGGGGCAGTTGAGTTTGAAGCACTGCAAATTACTTCACAAAGTGCAAATCAAAATATTTGTCAGGGGACAAATGCAACTTTGGTAGTAACTACAAACTATCCTGAAATAGCTTCATACAGGTGGCAGGTGAGTAGCAATAATGTTACGTGGGCAGATTCTTCGGCTGCAACAAATGATACCCTGGTTGTAAACAGTCAGAATTATTATCGATGTATAGTATCAGCCCCGGGGCATGCAAATGACACCTCCAATGCAATATTGGTAAATGTAAACCCTTTGCCCATGATAACATTAGTTAGTCCAGATGCTATATGTATGGGTCAAAATGCTATTATTAAGGCAAATACCAGTGCCGGCATAGTTTCATGGTACGGTAGTGCAACAGGGGGCACTGTATTAGCGCAAAACAATATTTTTACAACACCAATCCTGACAGCTACAACTACGTATTATGCCGAGGCCAGCTATAATGGTTGTAACTCAACAAGCAGAGTAGCAGCGACTGTTACAGTGAACAGTTTTCCGGCAGTAGAGTTTAAAGCTGTTGCAACAAATGTTACAAACGAAAACAATGGTACAATAAAGATTGCAACAATTAAGGGGACAGCCCCATTCTCTTATTCGATAGACGGTGGGGTATCTTATTCAAGTACAAGCTTGTTTTCAGATTTAGCTGCGAATACATACCTTGTAACAGTTAAAGACAACAACAGCTGTGTTACCAAACAATCGGTAATTATTGGTAAATGTATAGCTGATTTTATCTATACGGTAACCGACTCAACTTTGAAATTGAATAACCTTTCGTTAGGGGCATCTCAGTTTTACTGGACTTATGGAGATGGGTCAGTTAGCAATGACAGTAGTCCAAGTTACAAATATGCAGCCCCGGGAGAGTACGAAGTGTGTATGACGATGGTCAATATGACAACCAACTGTATGGCCAACAAGTGTGCGCTGATAAAAATAGACTCGCTGAATACAAGCTATCTGGCTGCAAAATATACTTATACTATAAACCAGTTGCAAGTTAGTTTTGCCAATATTTCGGAGAAAGCAACCAATTATTACTGGATATTTGGCGATGGACAGTTTTCAACAGAAATATCTCCGGTTCATAATTATAGCCGTGCCGGCATTTATGTTGTATATCTAAAGGCTTATAACAGTAGCACAGGTAAATCTGCAACCTATGTAAAAAAAATAGTGGTAGGTACTGCTGTATGCAGTAATGAGGCCTCTTTCAAATATGTTGTCGATAATGCCGGGAAAGTGACATTTACAAACACTTCAATTGGTAAGAATGCTTATTATTGGACGTTTGACGATGGTATGTCATCAACATTGGCCAATCCTGTGCATACCTATAAAAATGCCGGGTATTATTTGGTAAGTTTAATGATCAAAGATTCAGTTGGAACTTGTAGTGATGCTTATTCTCAATTGGTAAAAATTGGAAACATTGCATGCAAGGCAGATTTTGATTATTCGGTAGAAACTTCTACAAATACGGTTACTCTGAAAAACCTTTCGACCGGAAATATAGCCAATAATTTCTGGCTCTTCGACGGGCGTAATTACTCGACAATGCAAAACCCAACGTTCAAGTATGTTTCAGCCGGCATACATAACATTTCTCTTACTGTTTTGGATAAAAATGGCAGCTGTATAGATTATATCGAGAAGAGTGTCCAGGTTGGCAAAGCCAGCTGCAATGCTAACTTTGCCTATTATGTTGACAGTGTAAACAATAAAGTTGAATTTACCAGTCTGGATAAAACCGGAGGGACTGATGCTTATTGGATTTTTGGGGATGGTACAATTAGTACCGAAACAAACCCTGTTCATATCTTCAAACGGGCAGGTTACTATCAGGTAAGCTTAACAACCTTTAATCCCGAAACTGGATGTATGGATAATGTTTCGAAAATTATTTTAGTATCAGGCCCTGAAAATGACTGTGAGGCAGACTTTATTTATTTAATGGGAACAGATAATCAAACGGTGGCATTTAAGAATAAATCGAAGGGCAATATTGTAAAATGGTTATGGAACTTTGGTGACAATTCGGCTATATCAAATGAAACTTCACCTACACACCTGTATAAAGTACAGGATGATTATAACGTATGTTTAACGGTAGTAAATACTCAAAATATAGTTAATATCACTTGCAAGGAAATAAAGGTAGGAAGCTCTGTTGGCAATGAAAATAAAGCAGACTTTATTTACCAGGTTTCAAAAGACAGCGCTTATACCAGGTTTTATAATTTGTCTTCAGGGACATATAATAAATTAGAATGGAACTTTGGCGATGGAAAAACATCTGCCCTTGCATCTCCAGCGCATAAATATAGTACTCCGGGGTATTATATGGTATCACTAAAAGTGACAAATACTGCGACTAATAGTCATAATGTCACATATAAACTGTTGAATATCAATAAGCCTGATACATTTCTTGTACGATTTGCATTTTGGGCAAAACCATACAGTAAGAAGGCTGGAGGTTATCCCATTGACTTTATTGGGGCAGGATTGGGCGATCAGGCCAAGTTGAAATGGGATTTTGGTGATGGAGAAACAGACTCTACAACAACAAGTCCTCAGCATACCTATCAAAACAGCGATGAATATGAGGTTTGTCTGACTTATGCAGACCCAATTACAGGCGATTCGAGTAAACATTGCGAAAAGGTGACAACAGCAACCCTGTGCCAGTCGGATGAAGTTTCTCCGGAGCCGCTATGCAAAAACATAGAAGTTCATCTTGATGCTAACGGAAAAGCTGTGATAACACCAGATTTGGTAGATAATGGCAGTACAGATGCCTGTGGTATTAAGTCTAAGTCATTAAGTGTATCTACTTTTACCACTACTGGTACAAAAGATGTGGTGCTTACAGTTACCGACAATAGTGGCAATTATTCAACATGTCAGGCTAAGGTCACTGTATTGGGTTACGTAGGAGTTGAAACTACTGAAAATCAGCTGGGGCTTAATGTTTATCCAAATCCATTCACAGCTAAGCTAATTATCAAGATGGACATTCCGGATAATGGAGTTGTCAACCTGTCAATTGTAGATATTTCGGGACGCAATGTTCGGTTGACGAAGCAGATGACACTTGAAAAAGGCGAGAGGTTTATCACCCTTGATGGCGATATGCTTGAACAAGGCACATACTATCTGCGTGTAACAGACAGTAAAGGCCGGATGAAACAAACGGTCATTGTAAAACAATAATATTGAAAGGGTAATCGTGAGGTTGCCCTTTTTGTTTCAAAAGAATTGAGTACCTTTCAATTTGTTCTTTTTATGAACTTAGATTTAAAAACCTTTTTTGAAGTTTGAATAAATACAAAATAGAAGCCATCAGGTATGTGAGAAATGTCAATGGTGTGAGTGTTTTTTTCTAAAGAAAGATCTGGGATAGAAACTCCAGAAGTATTATAAATACATAATTTTAGTACTATTTCATTGTCATAAATGCCTGAAATAAACAAGGTATTCATAGCAGGATTTGGGAAAACCTTAATTTGTCCTGAAAAGTTATTATCAATGTAATTTTTAGCAGAAGGAGTAAGGTATGCTGTAAGTTGTCTTGATGTATTCATTGTAAAATATGTATTTTCAACAGTCAACGTGTCATAACCTTTTGCATAAATCTTGAGGGTATAAGTTCCTACTGGTAAAAGCCTTGTAAAATGGCCTGTTTTAGTATCCGAATAGACGACAGACAATGAATCATCGTAGTTTACCACCTCAATAGTAGCTTTTATCGGGGTATTGGTGTTTTTGTCATAGACAATTCCATGAATGCCTTTGGTGGCGTTGTTGATATAATTGAGAAGTGAGCGATAATTGGCTTGCCAAAGGGTTTCCAGTTCATTTTCGGGAGTAAACTTGTTGTCATCTATCTCCAGCGTTGTTTCGCGGCTGTGGCAAACGCCTGTGACATAATCCTGGCGGCCACCATAAACCGGATACCAGTACCAGCCATCAATAACACCATCAGGGTAAAGCGTTTGGAAGTAATTGACAGGGCCATATTTCATAGCAGTATCGGCATATTCGTGTGATACATTTTCAAACCATTGCTTATCGGCATGAAATGAAGGGGATGCATCCCAAGGATAATTGGCTACTTCGGCTCCAGCATGTAAAGTAGCCGATAATACAAAATTGTATGTTGAGTACAAGTTCATTAAAGACCGGGTTTCAGGCTGGTAATCATTATTATCTGGGTGAGAACCGTAAAAAATATCAGGAAAATTACGGTTGAGGTCAACATAATTGCCATTACTACGGTTCATAGTGCTGGCAAACCTTCCGTCAGGGTTGAAAACCGGGTTGATCCAGATATCCAAGTTGTCAATGAGGTTGGTTACGGTACTTGATTTGCCATAATTGTCAAGCAAATAAAAAATTAGCCTGGTCAAAACCACAGAGCCGCCTGTTTCATCGCCATGTATAGTAGAAGAAAGTAAGACAGATGGTTTGTATATGGAGGTATCTTTGTTGATTCGAGCGTAATATATAGGTTTTCCTAAGGCACTATTGCCAAATGTTATTATTTTACAAAGGTCGGGATGGATTTGTTGCATACTATCCAGCATTTGTATATATTCGCTGAGTGTAGGGTATTTGTTCCAATCCCAAATATTGCCAGAGGTAGTTGCTAATGTTGCTTTTTCTTTAATAATAAGGCTAAACGGGATGTTTAGCTTTTGAAATGTCTTTAGTTGTTTAGTATTTACGTAGGCAACAATACTATCACCTTTTACTTTGTCAATAGAAATGAGGGTAGTCAGGTATTCGATTTTTACATTGGTGGGTTTTACAAACTTTATAATGTATTCGTTTTGAAAATTGAGATGCTGACTTTCTGAATTAATAGTAGCAAGAAAGAGGAAACTAAAAACCAATAATATGGATGTTTTGAGATTCTTCACGATGAGTGGATTGTTCGTAAGGCCGAAATAAAGTTGTTACAAACAACGTCAATATTGATTTCTTCTTTAATGATACGTTCACTTTCTTTGCCCATGCTGGTTTGCACTTCATCATGTCCAATAATGGACATAATCTTATCTGCAAGACTTTTGCTATTGCCACTTTCAAAGTAATACCCATTTTTGCCATCACGGACCAAAACTTTTTCAGTACCATCACAAACCGAACATACCACGGGTTTTCCAAAGGCCATAGCTTCGTTGATAGATAGTCCGCTCATGCCGGCAAGTTTGGTTTTATTATTTTTGAAATATAATGAGGCATCCCTCCTAATAAAAACAAGACCTTCATCACTATTTGATTTTGGTTGGTATATGTTTTTTAATATTTTCAAGACTGATTTGTGATATCAGGTTGTTAAAATCATCTGAAATATTGCCTTTGTAGATAACTAATACAAAGCCTGCTGTAAGAATAATACTTCTATAAATACCATCTAAAATAGGATTTGATAAAACGGGTAAGATGTAATTGATTGCAAAAAGTAAAAGGAAAAAGATGGTTAATGTAAGGGTCTTTATGTTGAAAGGCCAAAGCGAGAGCTTATATTTAAGGAAAAACAGCAGAAGCAAATTATAGGTGCTCATGGCGATTAAAGAAGTCATGCCAGCTCCATTAATACCAAACCTTGGAATCAGGTAATAATTTAAAAGTATTGTTGTTGCTGTGATATATGAAGTAAATATAAGCTGATACCAATAATACCTAGAGTTTGCAATTACTATTAGGTTTATGCCAGTTACCATATCAGCAATCTTGCCAAGTCCAAGAAGCAGGATCACATATTTACCTGATTGGAAAAGCTCTCCATTGGGCATGATTTTGAATATATTGTCAACATTGGCCCATACGAGCAACAGAATGAAACCTCCAACAATATATTGGTTTATTGAACTTTTAGTGTACAAATCGCCTATTTTTTTGAAGTCATTGTCTTTGGCGGCCTGTGCTACAATAGGATTGGTAATTTGCATAAAAGCTTTTGACGGAATCTCTATTATTGTTGTTACATAAAAAGCAATGCTAAAGATGCCAGCATAACTGAGGTTTAGGCTCGAACTAATCATGAATACATCTATTTTGCTGACAATATTTGAACCAATACCAACAAAAAGAATGAAAGCTATGTAAAACATCAAATCACGAAATACTTTTTTAGGAATACCTGAGAAATCAGGCTTTATCGATAGGTTTGTAATTTTCTTCAGGTAGTAAAGGTTGAGAACTGTTGCAATAACATATATAACGATGATTGAAATAATGTAAGCTTTAAAATCCAGTACTTTAAGATAAAATAGCACAATAACTGCAATGTTCAATAACCTAAGCCCAATTTCCCGTATCAATTTTGGAACAACAATCCGAAGCAGGCATGATGAAAAGGTTTCAAACAGAACCAAATACATCATAAAGAATGTAAGCGGGAGCACATAATAGAAATTGTCCGCAAAGAGTGCCGAATTGGCTTGGAACATGCCAATGATAGGGTTGTAAAAAATTCCCACCAGTGCAGATAAAAGTACTAAACCCATAAGCGGTACAACTAGTATTATCCCAAATATGCCATGGTTGTTTTTTTCATCTCTAAAATACGGGAAAAAGCGTATAAGAGCGGAGTTTAAACCAAGCTGGGCTACAAAGGTAAACATCAACGCGGCATCTAAAAAAACCTTTCCAAAACCAATTATTTCTGGAGACAAACACAATGGAGTAATAAACATTATGTTTATATAACCTACCAGCGCCCCAAGATAGGAAACAACTGTTGCTTTAATGCTTTGACGAACAACTATGCCCATAGTTTTTTATTAGATTGCATGCAAAAGTATGCAAACAAAAACACATCTTTATCTTCAACAGAAACTATCAGACTTGAGTAGCATTAACAGACGAGCTTTTTACATTCATTTGGCCTGATTTAAAACCAAATTGAACTTGCCCGGTTGCGGGTTGAGACTCAGAGTTGTCATTCTTTTGGCAAGAAATGCTAAATATTAACAACAAAAACGTATAAAAGGCGAGTTTAAGGGATTGTGTTTTCATGTAAATGTTAATATCAAATATAAATAATTCTTTTCATTTAGCTTACTAAAGTTTCATTATTTATTAAGTTATGATGGAATGTTTCTAAAGTTTTACATAAAGACGGCCAGTGTAATCAACTCTATGTAAAAATGGGACAATGCCGAATTCTTTAAAATATTCATCTACCGCTTGCCTGGAACCTTGCCAATGTCCATAATCGTCGATAATCAATATTCCGTTTTTGGATAGGAGAGGGAAAAGGTGCTGCATCTCATGTTTTGTAGAGCTATACCAGTCTGTATCTAATCGAAGGATAGATATTTTTGAAGGAATTGTGCCGGGAATGGTGTCTTCTACTTTTCCTTTAATAAACTTAATCTTATCCATTGGATATTTGGTTTTCAGCATGTTTTGTTTTACCTCATCCAATCCGGCGTAGCACCATACATTGTTTCCTTTATACTTATCTTCTTTACTAAGTCTTTCAGAAGAATGAACGCCACTTAAGTCAACATCTTCTTTCGTTGGCTCGCTCATGCCTTCATAGGTGTCATACATATATAAGTCACGGTCAAAGGATTTCATAGCAGTAAGTTTTAATGCCATAATCATTGAACTACCTCCGCGCCAAACACCACATTCGACAATATCGCCTTCAATCTTGGCGTTTACCACGTATTCAGCAGCTTTGTATGCAGCGTACATCCTGTCAAAAGATGTCATGGTATAGGGTTTTGCCAATTGGTAAGCTTCAAGGAAATCTTTTTCAATATCGACAGGTGCTGCTGAAGATATGGAAGTAATATTTAATTTTAATGGTTTGATAACTTTATTGATTAGGCGAACAATCATGTTTTCTGGTATTAAAGGTTAATATAAAAGTTGGCGCAGCTTTTCCATCTGCGTTTCAATGTTATAATTTTTGGATATATGTTCCCGGGCTTTTATGCCCATTTGTGCGGCAAGCTGCTTGTCTTTGGCAATAGTAAGCATATTTTGTCCCATGGCCTTATAATCATGTTCGGCACAAAGCAACCCAGTATGACCATGTACTACAGCTTCTTTTATTCCTGCATGGGTAGTACTAATAATAGGTAATCCGCTTCCACTTGCTTCAAGTATTGTATTGGGTGTTCCTTCACTATCTCCTGTGATATCTCGCACAGAATGTTGCACAAAACAACGGGCTTTTTTCAGTTCTTCGGCTACTTGTAGCGGGCTTAATACGCCTTTGAGTTCAACTTTCGCGGAAAGGTTAAGTGTTTCAATCTCATTAAGGGTTTGTTTTTTAAGTTCACCATCACCAACAATCACCAACCGCGCATCATCAATTTCGTCAGCAACAATTTTAAATGCTTTGATAAGATTAATTGGTGATTTTTTATGGGTAAGGCGTCCAACAAATATAAAAATCGGTGCACTATTTTCTGGATTAGCCCCCGAAAATTTATTTATATCAACACCATAAGGCAAGTTGACTATTTTGTGTTCGTCAGCCCCAATTTGTATCAGTTCTTTTTTCATGTCTTCTGATACAACAATGATGGTACGGGCATAATCAAACATTTTTTGATAATCATCTTTATATTGTTCCAGGATTTTGTATTGGTGAGCATCGAATCCATGAAAATGAGTTACTAAAGGAATACTTGTTTTTTTACATGCATCAGTCATCATGCTGCCTGTAACACCATATTCGGCCAAAACAACACTTGGTTTTGTTTTGAGCAAATAATCTGACAGGGTTAAAGTATAGAGCCTTTTATAAACTTTTGGAGCAATGTTTTTTATACCGCCTCTTAATAGGTCAATGCTTAAAGGAAATTGAAATATACTATTCCTGTCAATGGTTAAGTAAGGATAATATCCTCCAGTGAGTTCAGATTTGTGTTCAATAAATTTGAGATGATTGGAAATAAAAGTTTCACTAAAAGAGAGGTTTTTATTGGGGTATGCAATACAGATACTCATAATTTTTTAGGTTTAGCTACTACAATATAAAAACCGGCATCTTTATCCGTAGTATTTTTTTTAGAAACTTTATCAAAGAGACAAATAAAAGGTTGCATCAACATGGAAAAGATATTTCTGATGAATACCGGAAGTTTAAAATACAACCCATCCTGAAAAAGAAGCAATCCCATAGCGGCACGAGAACCAACACCTTGAAAATGCACAATTTCAAAGTTATTATCTTCAAACACTTTTTTCAAGCCCATAGATGTCCAACGCCAAAAATCAGTTGGATGAGGGTGGTACATCCATATCCCATGAGTAGTAAGTATGATTAGCCCTTCTTTTTTCAAAACCCTTGCAGTCTCGTTAAGATAAAGAGCTACATCGGGAACGTGCTCAAGGACAGAGGTTGAAATAACATAATCTGATGTATTGTCAGCCAATGGCGTTCTCCCGTTGGGAAGTATGAGCATATCGGCTTTATCATTACCTTCTATGTCTGCCCCTATGTATTTTTCTACTTTTGATGACAAATAATTTCGATAAGGCATATCGCCACATCCATAATCCAAAAGCATTCCATCAGTTTTTGTAATATTTTTATCAAAAACCTTTTGTAATTCTTTTCTTACTTTAGTAAGGATATATTTTCGGGGATGAAAAATACTAAGCTTGTTGCTTCCTGAAAGCATATCATTATTTGTTGGCATACCAAATATTTTAGGAACACAAATGTAGGATGTTTTTTCATATTTACATAGGTTGTTTGATTTTGCTTTGATTGTAAAACAATATTCATTTTCTGATAAAAACCTTATACATTTGTCAACGTGTATTAGGTTTTTTTATCACTTTTGACTTTTAGAATAGAGAATTTTAATTAGCGATTTATGTTAGCGCCAATAGCTTTGTTTTGTTTTAACCGTCCGGTACATTTGAAGAAAACGCTGGATTCTTTGGCAAAGAATGATTTGGCCAGGGAAAGCGAATTGTATATTTTTTCAGACGGGGCCAGGGGGGTAAAAGATGTTTTGGCTGTTGATGAAGTAAAACGCGTAATTGCTGAAGCAAGAGGTTTTAAAAATATCCATTATACATTTTCAGAGGTAAATAAAGGCCTTGCCAATTCGATTATTGATGGGGTTTCAAAGGTTTTTGGGGCTCACAACAGGATAATTGTATTGGAAGACGACCTGGAATTTAGTCCAAACTTTTTGAGGTACATGAATGACTGTCTTGATTTTTATGAGCATAACGGACAGATATTTTCTATTTCAGGTTATTGTGCCCCAATTACCATTCCTGCTGATTACAAAGAAGATGTTTTTCTTTTTTATCGAATAAACTCATGGGGCTGGGCTACCTGGAAAGATAGGTGGCAGCTGGTTGACTGGAAAGTTGAAGACTTTGATACTTTTATAAGAAACAAAAAAGAACGGGAGGCGTTCAACATGGGGGGGGCCGATTGTTCAAATATGTTGTTAAAACAGCAACTAGGCCAGAATAACTCTTGGGCTATACGTTTTTGCTATACCAGTTATAAGTTTAATAAGTTAAACGTTTTTCCGACAGTTTCAAAAGTTAGGAATATTGGGGCAGATGGCTCAGGTACGCATGTACGAAAGAGCCGTTCGTTCGAAACAAAGCTGGATGATAGTAACAACACGATAAAGTTGACCACGCCTCCATTAAACGGACAAATTATAAAAGCTTACCAAAGGTTTTTTAAAAGAAGCCTTGTCCGTAAGGTTATCGACTACTACGAAATAAAAAGATACAAATTTTTTGGGAAAAGTTAAGGAGCCGTTCCTGCTATTAAACAAAAATCAACGTTTTGAAGTTTAAATAAGGTGAAAAACTACTTTTGCCAAAATATATGGTATAACTTTGCACCAAATTCAAATCATTCTTTCAAAAAATGTGGATTGAAGTATTAAAATCGAAGATACACCAGGTAACTGTTACCGAAGCCAATTTGTATTATGTTGGGAGCATTACCATTGACGAAGACCTTATGGATGCTGCCAACCTGTTTGAAGGCGAAAAGGTACAAATTGTGAACATCAATAACGGTGAAAGGTTTGAAACATATACCATCAAAGGGGAAAGAGGTACGGGTGTTATAGCGCTTAATGGTCCGGCAGCCCGCAAGGTTGTTGTAGGAGATGTTGTGATAGTGATGTCTTATGGCATGATAGAGGTAGAGAAAGCCAAAGGCTTTAAACCTACGGTTATATTCCCTGATACCCGCACCAACAAACTTGTACAATGAGCAAAACCAAGAGATTTTTATTAATCTTTTTGCAATATGCTATTTTCCTTGGCCTTGGCATAATATTACTTTACTTTGCATTTCGCAGCATTGATTTTCAGGTGCTTGTAGATAACCTGAAGCATACCCGTTACGATTTGGTAGTATTATCGTTGTTCTTTGGTTTTGGAGGGATGCTTGCCAGGGCGTACCGTTGGCAGTTGATGATAGAACCACTTGGTTACAAGCCGCGTTTTGCAAACACTTACCATGCATTAATTATTGGATATACCGCAAATTATGCTTTCCCGCGAATTGGCGAAGTAACCCGTTGCGGAGTGCTGGGCAGGACCGAAAAAAGGCCTGCAGATGCGTTGCTGGGGACTGTTATTGCCGAAAGGATATTTGACGTGCTTGTCCTTTTTTTGCTGACAATACTTGTGATATTGTTAAAAATCAAAGAATTTGGAGGTTTTTTTTCGCAAAAAGTATTTATCCCGTTAGGAAAAAAATTTGGGTGGCTTTTTGATTTTTCAATTTATACCTGGATACTTGCAGGGTTAGCTGTTGCAGCCGGCTTTTTCTTGGTATATGCTTTCAGGAACCAGATACGCAAAATCACTTTAGTAGGGAAAATAAAAAAAATAGCCAAAGGTGTTTTCATTGGCTTTAAGTCAATCTTGTACCTAAAACGAAAGCAGGCTTTCTTTGCTTCAACTTTGGCTATTTGGGTGTTTTTTTTGCTGATGACCTACATTTGCCTCAAAGCCATGCAGCCTACAGCCCACTTGACAATGGTTGATGCCTTATTTTTGTTGGTTGTAGGGAGTTATGGTTTTGCAGCTCCTGTACAGGCTGGTATTGGAGCTTATCATGGAATGATAGCCCTTGCACTTTCTATATATGCCATCTCCTGGAGCGATGGCTTGGCTTATGCTTTGCTGAGTCATGGAGCACAAGCTGTAAGTATTATTTTTATGGGCTTAATATCGATGCTATTATTATTTTTAAAGAAACGACAAACGAGATGAACACTGTTTTAATGGCAGGTACTACTATTGTTAACCTTGCCCTGATATCGTATGCTATTGCCATTGTTACTGAACAACGCAAAAAGCTTGTCAGCAACAAAGTGTTGATTTTTATCACTTTGGGGGTTATTCTTGATATAACAGCTACAGCCCTGATGGTTATTGGTTCTTCTAAGGGGGCTTTTACTGCTCATGGTTTAATAGGCTATTCTTCGTTGTCTTTAATGCTCATTGATGCTGTTCTGTTATGGATTTTTCGTAAAAAATATGGCGCATTAACTTATGTTGGCAAAAAGCTGCATATTTATTCGCGTATAGCCTTTATTTGGTGGATAGTAGCTTATATTACCGGGGCAGTGTTGGTAGCCCTGAGGCATAGCGCTTAATACTTTACCGGGTGTGTTTTGTCTTCTGCTTCAATAGCTGCTTTAATTGTTTGTGCCGCATCATCTTTGAAACCTTTTAGTTCGTAGGCAGCAAGTTGCAGGTTGTTCCTGTATTTTCGTACTATGCGGATAATATTGCTTATATCTGTAGGTTGTAAATTGCTTGTAAATACCAGTTTGTAAAGTTTGTCTTTTTCAAAGGGTTCGCCAGTAATAGCCAACTTGCTGTCCATCTCTTTAAATGTCATACAGGTGTCGCGTTTGCCATTGATAATAATGCTGTCTCCTTCGTATCTAAAGTCTCTGAAAGCAACGATTTGTTTTATGGCTTCAACCACCTGTTTTTGTTTATCTTTTAGCAGTATTAGCAGCGTATAATATACAGGTTGGCAGCTTGTCCATGCCTGTGCCCCTTTTACTGTCATACTTTTAAACAGCACTGAGTCTGCTTTTTTTGATGGGTTATATTTCAGGGCCACTGGGGCAAGCAGGTTATTGCGTTTTTTGTCATAAAGGTACATTTCAATGGTAAACTTATCGTCAATATCTTCAAGGTAGCGTTTTGGGAAAAGGGTAATATCAATCTTACCTTCATTTCCGGGAGATGCAGGCGTTGCCTGGATGGTATAATCGCTTATAGCAACATTAGGATGGGCATAAAGCGCCACATTTCCAAACAACCCGGCCAACGAGTCGGCAGAAGCGGCATTTACATTCTCAAGGATAATGTCGATGCTGTTCATTTTGCCAAAACGCAGTAATGGCGTAATTTCTATAAAAAGTCCATATTGATTATTAGAAATGTTCGCTGCTTTCATCCCATTGACCAGCACAACACCTTTGGGCCCAATACCTTCAAAAACCAGTTCGGTCTGAAGCCCATACCAGCTTTCGGGTATAGGGAAAAATTTTCGGAGGATAACTTTATTGCCTTTTGGGCGTATCATTGTGTCAAGTTCTGTTTGTTCGCCAAAAATATTTGATGGCACTTGAAATGATTGCCATTCTTGCGGGTTGAACCCTTTTCGGTCAGGAGTAAGCCTGGCAGTAGAACCTGATGTGTTGTATAGCCAGCTGCCGTTAAGGTTCAGCATCCATTCATTGCCTCGTTGGGCGTTTGCCCAGGCATGTTCTGTTGAGGGATAATGAATGAAAATGCTATGCGGTGTAAATTCTTTACCCGATAGGACTGCCTTTTTGGGCTGGGCTTCGGTGTGCAAAAGATTAAAAAGGATTAAACCAGCTACGAATGCAAATATTTTTAGGTTCATGATTTTTTTGGGGCAAATATAAATAAACCTGTCAGGTTTTAAAAGCCTAACAGGTTTGTTCTTTATTTCAAGGTGGTTGGGCAATAAGTCAAGACTGTTAGAAAACCTTGCAGGTTTCCAAAACCTGGAAGGTTTAGGTTGAAACAACAACTAAACCGATAATTAAAGTTTACTTCCCTTTTTCTAAAATAATAACCTTAGCTGCTCCCTCAAGATATTGCTTAAAAGCAATGGTGTCAGATGTTTTACCTTCGTACAGCCCAAAGTGCATAGGGATGGCTATTTCAGCTTTCACGTCTTTTACGGCATTGGCAGCTTCTTCAACATTGTTCATGGTATAAGTCTGGCCAAGCGGGACTAAAATAATGTTAGCAGTAATGTTTTTCATTTCGGGGATACGTTCAGTGTCGCCTGTGTGGTATATCTTAATTCCGTTATAGGTTATGATGTATCCTACAAAATTGTCGTTATGTTGATGAAACTTGGTTTTTACCACATTATATGCCGGAACTACTTCAATAGTAAGCGAATCGTTGATAATGTATTTGTTACCAATTTTTACGATGGTTTTAGCTTTGTATTTACCATCATAGTTACAACTTGCAGGCATGTAAATAGTGGTGTTTTCGTTTGCTATTTTTGCAATGTCAGCTGGCGAAAAATGGTCACCATGGGCATGGGTTATCAACACTATACTGGCATTGTCATTGGCGTTGATGCCTACAGGGTCAATGTATATCTTTTGCGAACCAGCCTCAATTTTAAAACCAGCCTGCTGTATCCAATGGATATTTTTGGCCAAATCTTCAGATGTCATGGTAGTAGTTGTTTTGTCAGTTTTGCTTGTAACAAACAATGATACAAATACAAGAGAAAGTAAGTATTTCATGTTTTTGGTTTAAAGTTAGTAATTATTGAAATAACTTGTTCTATCTATATAATTTTTCATTGTTGTCCGGTAAAAACAGGTCTCGGCTATGTGGCATAGAAACATTTGGTGTATTTGGTTATCCTACAAACAGTTCGCAGCTACGCTGCTATTATTTAGTCGCGTAGCGACGTCCTGTTTGTAGTAAAATTAAACATCTTTAAAATTAAGCCCCAGCGGGGCGCCCAGTTTCTATTCAACGATATTACGTAGTATTTATAAGTATCTTTTATTTTACGGGACAACAGTGATAATTTTTAAAGTAATTATCTTGGTATCAGTATTTATATCATTATAAAAATGGAAATATTTGGTAAAAAAATACTGTACATATTGTTAACTTCTTTAAAAAACAAAGGACAAGGCAACCTTGGACAGGTAGTTTTTTTTAGATTTGCCATTGTAAAAAAATGTTAATTTTAACAAACTAACAATTACTAATTAAATCAATCAACTATGTACAAAACTTCGCACAAGCAAAAGGCTGGCTGGCGGTTAAAGTCAGTGCTGCTTTCATTACTGTTGCTTTTTTCGGGCGCAGTAATTTTTGGACAAGAACGTTCTATCAGTGGAACTATTGTTGACAACAGTGGTGCTCCGCTCCCTGGAGTTAATGTGATCATTAAAGGTACAACTACCGGAACCGTTTCTGATATGGACGGCAAATTTACTATTAAAGCGGATGCCTCTGCAACACTTGAATTTAAGTATGTGGGTTATTTGAGCCAGGAAATACCCGTAGGCGGACAAACAAGCTTTTCTGTAACAATGAAAGAGGATGTACAAGAACTCAATGAAGTAGTGGTTATCGGGTACGGAGTTCAGAAGAAAAAACTCAATACCGGGGCAACACTGAATGTCGCAGGAGAAAATATCCAGGCCCTTAAAACCAACAGTCCTATAGAGGCTTTGAAAGGGATAACCCCTGGTGTTACTATCATTCAAAATAGCGGTCTTCCCGGGGCAGGTACAAGGGTTAATATTCGTGGTGTTGGTACTATTGGGAATTCTAAACCATTATATATTGTTGATGGTATAGCTGTTGGCGATATTGATTATTTGAGCCCTTCAGATATCGAGTCTATTGATGTACTAAAAGATGCTGCTTCATCAGCTATTTATGGTTCACGTGCGGCCAACGGTGTTGTTTTGGTTACCACCAAAACTGGGGCAAAAGATATGAAAACCGTGGTGACCTATGATGGATACTATGGAGTATCAAACATATACAAAAAACCTGAGATGCTTAATGCAAAGCAGTATATGGAGATTATGGATGAAGCCAATTACAACACCGATCCTGCTGGTTACGCCAAAAAAGCATATAAATGGGCAACATTAGTGCCTGATTATGACAAAATCATGAGTGGAGAATGGAATGGTACCAATTGGGTAGATGAAATTGAAAACAAAAATGCGGTTACTCAAAGTCATGCTTTGAATATTATGGGAGGCTCTAAAAAGTCGACCTATTCATTAGGGGCATCATATTTTACCGAAGAAGGAGTATTGGGAAAACAAACCAACAATAAATACAAACGTATCAACCTGCGTATGAACACAACTCAGGTTATTTGGGAAAAAAATAACAATGCCATATTGACTGTCGGTGAAAACCTTACATTTACCAATACCAAAAAACCAACTTTCCGCACAGGCAATATTTACTGGAACGATTTGCACAATATGCTTGTTACCAGCCCCATTTTGAGAGCTTATGATTCAGTAGGGAATTATGCCCCTCCAACAAAATGGAACCTCGAAGAGGCCAACCCTATTGCTCTTATGGAATACAATTGCAATTCAAGTTATAATGACAATAATAATATCAACGCAAGTGCTTTTGCTGAGTTACAGCCTATAAAAGGCCTGATATTCAGGTCTGCTTTTTCCGGTTCAAACTGGTATGGCTCATCACGTTCGTGGGTACCTAAATATTATTTGACTTCAAAAACATTTACCACCCGTGATGTTGTAAACCAGAGCATGTATGAAGGTTTTACCTGGACATGGACAAATACGGCAACATACAACCAGGCTCTTGGACAACATAATTTTACATTCCTGTTAGGGAATGAAATGACAAAAAACACACAAAATCTTTCTTTAGAGGGGAAAAATGAAAACAGCCTGTTCCAGGATGCAGAACATGCTTATCTTAAAAACGTACCTGTTGTAGATGCAAGTTATACTACCATTACTGGCAAAGATGAGTATGGATGGGGCCTTTTGTCATATTTTGGACGTTTATCTTATGACTATAAAGAAACCTACATGTTTACTTTTGTATTACGTGCTGACGGTTCTTCTAACTTCCCTGAAGGACACCGTTGGGGTACTTTCCCTTCAGTATCTGCCGGTTGGTTAGTTTCAAATGAACCTTTTATGGATTGGTCTAAAGACTTAGTAAGTAGTTTGAAACTTCGAGCAAGTTGGGGACAAAACGGGAACCAGGATATGCCTAATGGTAAATTCCAATACCTGGCTGCTCAAACTTATGACAATAGTTCAGATTATTTCTTTGGAACAGATAAAACAGCCCGTACTGCCGGTTGTTACCCTGAACATGTTGCCAATTACGACCTCACTTGGGAAACATCGGAACAGACTGACTTAGGCTTAGATTTGTATTTATATAACAATAAGCTGCAATTTACATTTGACTACTATAATAAAGAAACCAAAGATTGGTTAGTTCAGGCCCCAATCGTAGCTATGGGCGGTACCAATGCAGCTTATTCTAATGGTGGGACAATTTCTAATAAAGGGGTTGAGTTTACCCTTCGTTGGAATGACCGCGATGGAGATTTTAAATATGGGGTTACAGCTTCTATAGCTTACAACAAGAACCGTGTAACACAATTGAACAGCTCAGACAGTATCATTCATGGTTCAAAAAATGTATTAAGTCAAGGTACCGTTGAATGTTACCGGGCACAAATTGATTATCCTATCGGTTATTTTTATGGATACAAGACCGATGGCGTATTCCAGGATTCTGCCGAGGTAGAAGCGTTTACAAGAGGCAAATCAACTTATTATACTGTAGATAAGAAAACAGGACAATTGGTAAACAAGATTAAACCCGGAGACCAAAGATATGTTGACCTTAATGGAGATACCATCATTGATGAGAAGGACAAAACAATGATTGGAGACCCCAATCCTGATTATATCCTTGGTTTGCAGTTAGATGCTTCGTATAAAGGTTTTTATTTTATGGCATCGGCCAATGGAGCATATGGGCACCAGGTAGCCATGTCGTACAGGTCGTTTGTTGATGGCCCTAAACAAAACTATACTACTGATATTTTGAAACGTTGGCATGGAGCCGGGACATCAAACCGTTATCCAAGGTTATTAAATACAGCTTCTGACAAAATATCAGATATTTATATTGAGGATGCAGATTTTATCAGGATTAGTAACATTACCTTTGGGTATGACTTTAAATATCTTTTCAAAAGTTTACCTTTAACTGAAGCTAAGCTTTATGTTGCTGTCAAAAACCTTTACACTTTTACCAACTATATTGGTATGGACCCAGAGGTTGGTTATGCTCCTGATTCATGGGCTTCGGGTGTTGATTTGGGCTTATATCCTTCTTCACAAACTTATATGGTTGGGTTGAGCCTTAAATTTTAATCTGTTTTAATTGATGATAAAATTTTAGAAATATGAAAAAAATTAAATATATACTTTATTTAGCTGCAATATCGCTTTTAGCAGGCTGTGGTGAAGATTTTCTGGATCAAAAACAATTGTACCTGAAAACCGATGCAGACTTTTATAAAACCCCACAGGATGTTGCCGATGCATTAACTGGCGCTTATTCTGTATTACCTTCTTATGGAGGGGCCTCAAACCCTACAGTCATGGCCAACTTACTTTCAGACGATTGCTTTGGTGGTGGCGGAAGTGGTGATATTACTTTCCATGACCTTGACAAGTTTACCAATAGCCAGGCTGACAATTATTATCCACTTTGGCAAGAATATTATAAAGGCATCTTGCGTGTAAATAAAATTATTGATCGTATTGGCCAGGCAAAGTATGACAATGAAGCTGATAAAAATCAGGATCTTGGCGAAGCTTATTTTCTCAGGGCTTATTTTCATTTTACTTTAGCTAAGTTTTTTGGCAATATCCCTTTAATTACCGACCCTGCTTTTGCCGTTGTACCTCAGGCAAAACCTGAAGTATTATATGCTCAAATTGCTTCAGATATGAAAAAAGCAATAGAGCTTATGAAAACCGTAAATGTTAATAACATTGCTTCTGAACGTGCCGGGCATGCTACCAAATGGGCTGCTGAAGGGATGATGGCCCGTATTTTTTTATTCTACACCGGTTATTACAACAAAACTGAGATGCCTTTGACTGAAGGCGGCGCTGTTACAAAAGCTAACGTAATAAGTTGGTTAGATGACTGTATTGCCAATAGTGGACATGATTTGACCCCTGATTTTAGGAACTTTTGGCCTTATTCATGTGTAAACATGGCTATGCCTAACTCATATCCTTATGCAACCAACAATAACCTAAGTTGGGTTGGAGATGCTGGCGAAAAAGACTCTAATGGACAGCTAAAAAATAAAGAAACTGTGTTTGCTATTAAATATTCGACTCATGGAGGATGGAACCTTCCGACTAAAGTGACATACAGCAATCAGGTTTGTTTGTATATGGGGCTTAGGATTCAGGAAGGATTAGTACCTTGGAGCCAGGGTTGGGGAGCCGGGCCTGTTAATCCTCAACTGAACCAAAGCTTTGAAGATGGTGATATTCGCAAAAAGGGCTCTATTATTGATGTTACCGACCCCGAAGAAGGTAATGTGTCAACTAAATATGTTTGGGGGTCAAACCAATGTATGCATGAAACTGGCCTGTGGAATAAAAAATATACATCACTCCAGGTTAAACAAGGAGCTTCTTATGTTGGGGTATTTACCATACTCGTTCCAGGTTCAAATACCAACAACCAGTTGTGGAATTTACAAGACGAAATTATCTTGCGCTTTTCAGATATATTGTTGATGGGAGCTGAATTAGGAGGCCCCAATGCCCAGGCTTATTTTGACCGCGTGAGGGCACGTGTAGGATTGCCCTCAAAACCTGCATCTTTAGAAAATATTAAAGAAGAACGTCGCCATGAGCTTGCTTTTGAAGGGGTTCGTTATTTTGACCTTCTTCGTTGGCATGATGCTGAGGCTGCTTTTGCAAAAGTTACCAACATCCCTGTTAAAAACAGCGGCGTAGATGAAATGTATGACGCTTCTTTCAGGCCTGAAACCGGAGGGTTCCTCCCTATCCCGGAAACAGAAATCAGTTTATCTTCCGACGTTTTAAAACAAAACCCCGGATGGTAAAAAGATATGTAAATAAAAAGGCGCCTAAGGCGCCTTTTTTATTGATAAACATGCTACGTAACTTGCTCTCACATCGTCATAAAATCTGGCAAAACTAACATACATATAAGGTATTAACCACAAGAAACCAATACCTGCGGTTAATAAACAAAGCAAGCCCCACCCAATAAAACGGCACATCAGGCAGAAAAGCTTCCATTTGTGGCCATCCATCATTTTTTTGCTGAAGGTTATTGTTTTTGTTCAGGATGATACTTTTCTATTTTTATTTATTGTAAAAATCTGTGCAACAAAAATTTATGTTTGATTGGGGTAGTTGCTTTTTTGAATGTGAAAAGAATTTATCTTATATTTGATTTTGTTCCGTTAGGAACAGGATATTGTTGGTAATATTGTTATTTTATTGTTATTAGTCCCGTATGGGACGAAATATAAATCATTATTATGGCAAATACATACACTCAAATTCATATTCAAGTTGTTTTTAGTCTGCAAAATCGTGAATGTATTATTGGAAAGCAATGGAAAGATGAGTTGTATAAATACATTACTGGAATTATTCAAAACCATCATCATAAACTCCTAACAATAAATGGCATGCCGGATCATTTACACATTTTCTTTGGTATGAGGCCCTCGGAATCTATATCTGAATTAATGCAGCAGTTAAAAAGTGATTCATCAAAATGGATTAATGAAAGAAAGTTTATTCGGGGAAAATTTTCATGGCAAGAAGGTTATGGGGCTTTTTCTTATGGGAAGTCGCAAACAGAACAAGTAATAAATTACATACAAACACAAGAAATTCATCATAAGAATAAAACATTTATTGAAGAATACGAGGATTATATGAAAGCTTTCGGAATAGAATACGATCAGCGGTTTATCTTCAAACCAGTTGTTTATTAAAATTGTTATTATTACGTACCTAAAGGCACGTTAACACAATTATTCACATACTTTTTCTACCAATATATAGTCCCATACGGGACTTGCAGCTATTTATCAATATGTTTTTGGTATAAAGCTGTTTGAACCAAAGCAGTCTCTTTTTGTTAATGGAAAAAATTTTGGACAAGAAATCTGTCCAATTCGAATAACTTTGCACCTCAAAATTTTACAATCATGATTGAACCGGGGCAATTGCAGGTATCGCACCAATATACAAAAGCGTCAGGCAATAAAATATATATTGAAACGTATGGCTGCCAAATGAACTTTAATGACAGCGAGGTGGTAGTAGCCATTATGCAAAAAGAAGGTTTTGCAGTAACCAAAGACATTACAGAGGCTGACCTTATACTTGTCAATACCTGTTCGATACGTGACAATGCCGAACAACGTGTCTTGGGACGTCTGCGTGAGTTACGGGCCATAAAACGCAAAAAACCTGCATTGAAGGTTGGGGTTATTGGTTGTATGGCCGAAAGGATGAAAGAACAATTGCTGGAGAAGGAAAAGGCAGTTGACCTTATTGCCGGGCCTGATGCTTACCGCGACTTGCCTGTCCTGGTAGCCAAAACAGGAACTGGCATGAGAGCTGCCAATGTTATTCTTTCGCACGAGGAAACGTATGCCGATATTAACCCGGTCAGGTTAGACGAAAACCACGTTACTGCCTTTATTTCTATCATGCGTGGGTGCGAAAATTTCTGCGCCTATTGTGTAGTGCCTTACACCAGGGGAGGAGAGCGCAGCCGCGACCCCGAAACCATTGTCAACGAAGCCCGTAACCTTTTTGATGCCGGGTATAGAGAAGTGACGCTGCTTGGACAAAATGTCAACTCGTATCTCTGGAAATCATCAACAGGAGCAAATATAACTTTCCCAAAACTTATAGAATTAGTGGCATTGGTTGACCCGAAATTGCGTGTACGTTTTGCAACTTCTCATCCCAAGGACTTGAGCGATGACTTACTACGTACTATGGCCAGGTACAAAAATATATGCCGCAACATCCATCTGCCAGCGCAAAGTGGAAGCAATAACATTCTTCAAGCCATGAAGCGAGGTTATACCCGCGAATGGTATTTACAACGTATAGCAGCTATCAAGCATTATATGCCAGAATGCACCATATCTACCGATCTGATAGCTGGTTTTTGTGGCGAAACAGAACAAGACCATCAGCAAACCCTTTCGCTGATGCGTGAGGTGGGTTATGATTCTGCCTTTATGTTTAAATATTCGCAACGTCCGGGCACTTATGCTGCCGATAACCTTACTGATGATGTTCCCGAAGATGTTAAATCAAGGCGACTCACCGAGATTATAGATTTACAAAATACCCTTTCGGCAGAAAATAAGAAGAAAGATATTGGCAAAACCTTTGAGGTTCTTGTTGAAGCTGTTTCAAAGAAATCGAAAAATGAGCTATACGGCCGTACTTCGCAAAATAGTGTAGTAGTATTTCCTAAAATGAACTTTAACCCGGGCGACTATGTGATGGTCGAAATTACTGGTTGTACACAGGCTACATTGAAAGGTAAGGTGGTGGAATAGGCTCTAATTACTTTTCTCTTTATTTAAAAGGACTTCTATCCATTCTATATAATTGTCAAGGTTATTCTCTATAATTGACCAGACAATTTCATAATCCACTCCGAAATATTCATGAACAATCCTGTTTCTGAAGCCTTTTAAATGGTTCCACTCAAGCTCCGGATTTTTGAATTTATAATCAGGGGCAATACGGTTCGCAGCTTCTCCAATGATTTCAAAATTGCGGATTACTGCATCTATAGTTTTATCATCATTTGCAAACGAGCTAAAATCCATATCTTTTGTATAGCGCTTTATTTTTAGAGCAGCATCATACATATCTTCGAGCAGGAGGATTAAGTGGTAGTATAAAAAAGATTGTGTAAACACTCATAAAAGTAACCAGATAATGCTGC
>ENA-UOWE01001843-UOWE01001843.1-activated-sludge-metagenome-genome-assembly--contig:-NODE-1843-length-24804-cov-5.496586_pt1 | contig 24804 bp, 23 predicted proteins | sample MGYA00249841_ERZ761562 | MGnify/ENA primary metagenome ERZ761562 (study PRJEB28883, sample SAMN05720200) | activated sludge metagenome | isolation source: Anaerobic digester | place: Japan... | reverse complement strand
CCAAGCGGCATAAGCCTTTGGGGTAAAAAAAGTTTTGTCTTTTACGCCAATTATGACCAAGTTTCCTTCTTCGCCAAACCTGTTTAAAAAAGCATTATACTCAATATTGACAATGTTGTCGTCGGGTAACATGTTGGCTTCTGTTTGAGTGAAATGGATGTTTTTCCATTGCATTGCCAGCAAAACTGTTGTCAGAATAACCAAAGACAACATTAAAATTCTATTTCGAAGGACAACACGGGCAATTAATTCCCAAAATCCCAAACTAAACCACTTGATCATTACATAATTTTAAATGCTGCAAAGGTAGTTAATCAACTTATTATATTATTGATTTTTAAACCCTCTTTTTGTTAATTTTTTGTTTTTATTTTACAATAAATTCATTTAATGAGATGTAATTTATATATTTGAATTCTGCATCTTTGTACGAAAAATATTGAAGCAAAACTTATGAAAAATTACAGAAATACTATATTTTATCTCGTTGTTACAGGCGGTTTTTCGGCTTTAATATATTGGATTTTGACTATGGGAAAAGGTCTGGAAGTTCATAAGAAATACTTGCGTCCTGTAACTGAAAATGGGCATTGGAATGATTTTGTTGATTCAATCTCGCTTAACGTACACCATCCTCTGGCCATACTTTTGGCACAAATTGTAACTATAATAATTGTCGCTCGTTTTTTTGGATGGGTTTTTAGAAAAATTGGTCAACCCTCTGTAATTGGCGAAATTATTGCAGGAATAGTTCTTGGTCCATCCTTATTGGGTTTGTATTTTCCTGAATTTTCATTAGCTTTATTTCCTGTTGATTCATTAGGAAATTTGCAGTTTTTAAGCCAGATTGGACTGATACTTTTTATGTTTGTCATTGGAATGGAACTTGACTTGAAAGTTTTGCAAAATAGAGCCAAAGACGCTGTTGTTATTAGTCATGCTAGTATTGTAATTCCTTTTGCATTGGGTATCGGCTTGGCCTATTTTGTGTATTTTAGATTTGCACCAGAAGAGGTTGCTTTCTTACCTTTTGCCTTGTTTATGGGGATTGCTATGAGTATTACCGCTTTTCCAGTTTTAGCAAGAATTGTTCAAGAAAGAGGAATTAATAAGACTAAATTAGGGGCGGTAGTAATTACTTGTGCTGCTGCCGATGATATTACGGCTTGGTGCATTCTTGCTGCAGTTATTGCCATTGTAAAAGCTGGAACCTTTGTAAGTTCGCTCTATATTATTGGAATGGCAATGGTTTATGTTTTAGCTATGCTTTTTGTTGTAAAACCATTTTTAGCTAAAATTGGGGAGTTATATGCAACAAAGGATAGTATAAACAAACCAGTGGTAGCCATTTTCTTTTTAACCTTGATTATTTCGTCATATACAACTGAAATTATTGGGATTCACGCACTTTTTGGTGCTTTTATGACAGGAGTTATTATGCCTGACATAACCAAATTTAGAAATCTATTTATTGAAAAAGTTGAAGATGTTTCGTTGATATTGTTGCTTCCTTTGTTCTTTGTATTTACAGGTTTGCGAACAGAAATAGGATTGATAAACGATCCTTTTTTATGGAGAGTTACAGGTTTTATTATCCTTGTTGCGGTAATTGGTAAGTTTTTGGGAAGTGCTTTGGCAGCCAAATTCGTAGGACAAAGTTGGCGTGACAGTTTCACTATTGGTGCCTTGATGAACACAAGAGGGTTGATGGAGTTGATAGTTTTGAATATTGGCCTAGATTTGAAAGTGCTTACTCCCGAAGTTTTTACGATGATGGTTATAATGGCACTAGTTACTACTTTTATGACAGGGCCGACATTGAATTTTATAAATTATATTTTCAAAACAAAAGACGATGCTGATTTAGAAGAAATTTCTATTGCGAATATCAAAAAGTATAAAATTTTGATTTCTTTTGGAAATAATGAAAAAGGGAAGTCGCTCTTGAGGCTAGCCAATAGCTTAGTCAAAAAACAAAATGAAAAGGCAGCCATAACAGCCATGCATCTTACATTAAGTGACGAAGTGCATGCTTATAATTTAGAAGAATACGAAAAAGATAAATTTTTGCCAATAATTGAAGAGTCAAAGACCTTGAATCAAGAAATTACAACTCTTTTTCAGGCAACTGTAGATATTGAATCTAATATTGCTGAGGTTGCTAATAATGGAGACTATGATTTACTTTTGATTGGGCTTGGAAAATCTATTTTTGAAGGTTCTCTACTAGGAAAAGTATTAGGGTTTACCACAAGAATAATTAATCCCGATCGTTTGATTGATAAATTTACGGGAAAAGAAGGTCTTTTCGAAAATTCTCCTTTTGATGAAAGGACTCGACAAATAATTGCAAAAACTAAAACCCCTTTGGGTATTTTAATCGATAAAGATTTGCAACAAGTAGATCGAGTTATTATTCCAATTTTTAGTTCTGAGGATGCTTTTTTATTAGACTATGCTCAAAAATTAATTACTAACAACAATTCGAAAATTAAGATTTTGGATGTAAATGCAAATAGTAATGACAATTTTGTACTTAAAAGTGCCATCAATTCTTTAGAACAAAAATACCCCAAAAACATTATTTTAATAGATGAAAACAGCATCAAAAAAGATTTATTAGAGCATTTAGATTTGATGATTATCGGGGTCGAAAGTTGGAAAGTACTTTTAGATAAATATAGTGTTTGGCTGAGAAGAGTTCCTTCAGTTTTGATTTTAAAACATTAGTAAATAAAAAATCCGCTCAAAGCGGATTTTTTATTTACTAAAATGAGAGATTTTAAACCTTCATAATTTCGGCTTCTTTATGAACAAGATGTTCGTCAATTTTTTTGATAAAACTATTGGTCAAATTTTGAACTTCTTCTTCGGCTTTTTTACAAATATCTTCAGAAGTTCCGTCTTTTTCTAGTTTTTTTATTTCGGTATTAGCGTCTTTACGCGCATTTCTAATCCCAATTTTGGCATCTTCGGCTTCGGCTTTTGCTTGTTTTGCCAATTCACGTCTGCGGTCTTCTGTCAAAGGCGGAACGCTAATGATGATTACATCTCCGTTATTCATTGGATTGAAACCAAGATTTGCTATCATGATTGCTTTTTCAATTGGATGAAGCATATTCTTTTCAAAAGGTTGAAGTGTAATGGTTCTTGCATCTGGAACACTAATTTTTGACACTTGAGAAAGCGGTGAGGCCGATCCATAATAATCTACAAAAACGCTTCCTAACATTGCAGGTGAAGCCTTTCCAGCACGAATATTCAAGAAAGATTTTTCTAAATGCGCAATAGTGCCCTCCATAGATTCCTGAGTGCTGTCTAGTATAAATTCAATTTCTTCAGTCATAATTTTATTGTTTGTTGCTTGTTGTTTATGGTTTGTAGTTAACAATAAACAACAAACCATAAACCATAAACTATATATTTACTTCTGTTCCTACGTTTTCTCCTTCACAAATTTTCAACAAATTCCCTTGTTTGTTCATGTCAAAAATAACTATAGGTAGTTTGTTTTCTTGACTCAAGGTGAAGGCAGTTGTGTCCATAACATTCAATCCTTTTTTCAAAACATCATCAAAAGTGATGTAGTTAAATTTGGTTGCAGTGGCATCTTTTTCTGGATCGGCGGTATAAACACCGTCAACACGAGTTCCTTTTAGAATCACATCGGCGTTAATTTCTACTCCACGCAAAACGGCAGCAGTATCGGTTGTGAAATACGGATTTCCTGTTCCGGCACCAAAAATCACAATTCTTCCTTTTTCAAGATGACGATCTGCTCTTCTTTTGATATAAGGTTCTGCAATAGATTCCATTTTCAAGGCAGTTTGCAAACGAGTTTTCATTCCTTTGTCTTCAAGGGCTCCTTGTAAAGCCATGCCATTAATTACGGTTGCTAACATTCCCATATAATCGCCTTGAACTCGATCCATACCATTGCTTGCTCCAGCAACTCCTCTAAAAATATTTCCACCACCAATTACAATCGCAATTTCCACACCTTTAGTGTGAATTTTTTTAATTTCATCAGCATATTCACCTAATCTTGCAGGGTCAATACCATATTGTCTTTCGCCCATTAAAGCTTCGCCACTCAATTTTAGAAGGATTCTTTTATATTTCATTCCGTTTTATATTTAAAAATTGGACACATAATGTTCCAAAAAACTAGTTAAATTAGTTCAAGTTATGTTGTGCAAATATAGGCATAATCTGTTTTTTTAAAATGCTGTTTTTTAAAAAAAATAATTTGAGTTCTATTTATTTTTGTATGATAGGAATAATTTTTTTTATTTAAAAAAAAATTGTAATTTAGCGGTCTCAACCAAATCTACTATTACAATTTACTTTTTTGTGGTGTTTAAATGTTGTTTAACAATAAAAAAACACGCCATGAAAACTTTATTTGACAAATTTTACAATTACATTTCAACCTTATTGTTTGGAGGTGAAACCACCAGCCATTATTAATAAAATGGCGTAAATTGATCTTCTATAAAAATCAAAGTATGGTATAAAAATACTTTGATTTTATAAATATACACTCTAAAATTTATTTTGGAGTGTATTTTATTGTAATAAATTTTGTTCGAACATTGTGATGTCCACGGCGTTGTTTACGTCGTAATCACCAATTTTTGTTCTGCGCAACACCGTCAAGTGTGAGCCTGTTTTCATTGCTATGCCAAAATCATAAGCCAAAGAGCGAATGTAAGTTCCTTTACTGCACACCACTCTAAAGTCGATTTCAGGAAGTGCAATTCGAGTGATTTCGAATTCATGAATAGTGGTTTTTCGACTTGCAATTTCAACAGTTTCTCCTGCACGTGCATGTTCGTACAAACGTACGCCTTCTTTTTTTATAGCTGAAAATATAGGTGGTTTTTGATCTATTTCTCCTAAAAATTGATTTACGGTTTCGTAAATCAATTTTTCATCTATGTGCGAACTGTCGAAAGTTTGATCTATTTCGGTTTCTAAATCATAGGAAGGTGTGGTTGCCCCAATGTAGAAAGTTCCCGTATATTCTTTGGCTTGACCTTGAAGTTCGGTAATTTTTTTGGTAAATTTTCCAGTGCAAACTAATAATAATCCACTTGCCAAAGGGTCTAAGGTTCCTGCATGACCAATTTTAAATTTTTAGGAAGTCCAACTTTATTAATTAACGCATATTTCATTTTGTTAACAGCCTGAAAAGAAGTCCAATGCAAAGGCTTGTCAATTAAAATGATTTGTCCATTCAAGAAATCTTCGGCAGATACCATTAAATTATTGTCAAAGGATGGATGAAAAAGTGAATTGCTAAAAGTAGAATTCCAGCAATTATTCGGTAATAACCAAATACTTTGAACCCGTTTTTAGTCAAAAACCCGATAAAAGATTTAATGGCAATAAGTGCCACAATAAAGGCAACTAGGTTTCCAATAATCAAAAAATTGATTTGGTCGTGAGATAGAACAAGTCCATCTTTGTAATAATCATAACATTTTTTGGCTGTTGCTCCAAGCATCGTTGGAACCGCTAAAAAGAATGAAAATTCGGCAGCAGATGTGCGTGATAATTTTTGTGACATTCCTCCAACAATAGATGCGCCACTTCTGGAAACTCCTGGAACCATAGCCAAACATTGAAACAAACCAATTTTTAATGCTTGAGCATAACTAATTTCATTTGATGTTTGTACTTCTTCAGCATTGGTAAACCAATCGTCCACTTTCAATAAGATAATCCCTCCTATCAATAGTGAAACAGCTACTGTTAAAGGGCTCTCTAGTAATGCGTCTATTTTTTTACTGAAAAGTAATCCGAAAACTACCGCAGGAATAAAAGCAACCAATAATTTGAAATAAAAATCAAACGATTGAAAAAAGCGTTTGAAATATAAAACGACTACCGAAAGGATTGCACCCAATTGGATGACAATCGTAAAAAGCTTGGTGAAATCATCGTGCTCAATTCCGAAAAAAGAAGAGGCAAGAATCATATGTCCCGTTGAAGAAACGGGCAAAAACTCGGTAATTCCTTCAATAATTGCAATAATAATAGCTTGAAATGTATTCAATTGATTTTAGATTTAGAGTGTAGATTTTAGATTTTATTTGTGCTAATTGAACACTGAAAGCTGCCAACTATTTTTTAGGGTTTTTAAGAATGGCATAAATAGTAATCCCAAAACCAATTAAAACGGTTGTTGGCGCCAATCTAATCCTTCTAAAATTAAATATTTCTTCGTTAAATACATTGGGGTCATCGCTTCCGCCTCCAGACATTAATATAAATCCAAGTGCAATTACGGCAATACCTATAAGTAGTATGATGTAGTTTGTTTTCTCAAAAAGAAATTCGTGTTTTTGTTCTTCTTTGTTTTTCATTTTTATTTCTGTTTTTTACTGAAAACGGATGACTAATATAAATCGTCTGTTCTTAAATTCAAAAAGCGTTGTGTTGCAAAATAGGTACTTATCCAAGTGATCAAAACACCTACGCCAAAAACTAATAACAATACAAGTGCAACCAGTAATTTATCGTCAAGAATTCCTAAACCTGGAAAATTAGTTTGAATATAAATTAAAACACCAATTAGAGCAATAATTGCTAATCCTGCTCCAAGCATTCCAAGTTTTATGCTTCGCATGACAAATGGTTTTCTGATAAATGCTTTTGTAGCACCAACCATTTGCATCGTTTTGATAATAAATCGATGAGAATAAATGGATAAACGCAAAGAGCTATTAATCAATAAAACCGCAACAAACGTTAAGAAAATACTGATTATTAAAATCCACATACTCACTTTTTTGATATTGTCATTCACTAAGTTCACTAATTGTTTGTCATAAACAATGTCTGAAACCATAGGATTTTTGTGCAAAAGACTTTCAATTTTAGCTATGCTATCTCTTTCTACATAATCGGCTTTCAGGTGAATGTCATAAGAGTTTTGCAAAGGATTTGTACCTAAAAAAGTCATAAAATCTTCGCCAATAATATCGGTATGTTCCTTTGCTGCTTTTTCTTTTGAAACATAGACAAACGATTTAGTGAATTTAGCTACTTTCAATTCTTTGGCAAAAGCTTTTAGAATTGTGTCGTTCGCATCGTTCTTAAAAAATACAGTCATAGCAATTTCTTCTCTAAAATTGTTTGCCAATTTCCTAGAATTTATAATGAAAAACCCTAGTATTCCTAAAAGGAATAAAACTAAGAATACACTTAGTACAACTGAAAAATAGGAGGAAAGTAATCTGCGTTTTTGAAATTTATCAAAGTTAGAAGCCATAGTTTATTCGAATTATGGGGTAAAAATAACAAACAATTTCTTTATTTAAAGTTAATAACGCTCAAACTTTCAGTTTTCGTACAATAAATGTAAATTTGGCATCTCAAAATAAACTTTTTTCAGAAAGTCTTTGTGACTTTAAATCATATCAATACAAATGAAATACAATCCGAACGAAATAGAAGCCAAATGGCAAAAACATTGGGCAGAAAACCAAACTTTTTCAGCTGAAAACAACTCCGAAAAACCAAAATATTATGTTTTGGATATGTTTCCTTATCCGTCTGGAGCGGGATTGCACGTGGGGCATCCGCTGGGTTACATTGCTTCGGACGTGTATTCTCGTTTCAAAAGACACCAAGGTTTTAATGTATTGCACCCAATGGGTTACGACAGTTTCGGATTGCCGGCCGAACAATATGCGATTCAAACAGGTCAGCGTCCGGAAGACACGACTTCGGTAAATATTGACGGAGGTGTGGACAAAGAAGGAAACAAAATTGCGGGTTACCGTAAACAATTGGATAAAATTGGATTTTCATTCGATTGGAGCCGTGAAGTACGTACTTCGAATCCTGATTATTACAAACACACGCAGTGGATTTTTATTCAGTTATTCAATTCCTGGTACAATAAAAATACCGACAAAGCTGAAGACATTTCGACTTTGGTTTCGGTTTTCGAAAAAGAAGGAAATGCGAATGTAAATGCAGTTTGTGACGATAATATTGTTGGTTTTTCGTCAAGCGAATGGAACGCATTTTCATCCGAAGAGCAACAAAAAATACTATTACAATATAGATTAACCTATTTAGCCGAAACCGAAGTGAACTGGTGTCCGGGATTGGGAACTGTTTTGGCGAATGACGAAATCGTAAACGGCGTTTCAGAACGTGGTGGTTTTCCTGTTATTCGCAAGAAAATGACCCAATGGAGTATGCGAATTTCTGCTTATGCAGAACGTTTGTTGCAAGGTTTGGACACGATTGACTGGAGCGAATCAATAAAAGAATCACAAAGAAACTGGATCGGAAAATCGGTTGGAGCGATGGTTTCTTTTGCAGTAAAACCTCACCCCCAGCCCCTCTCCAAAGGAGAGGGGAGCCAAGCTCCTGGATATATGACAGCTAATGCTTCAATTGCTTCGCAATTGGTTGGTAATGCAAGGGAAAATCGCAAGAATTCAACTGAGGCTGAAGATGCACTTTGGCAAGAAGTCAGAAATTCGAATTTAGGTTACAAAATAAGAAGACAGCATTATATTGGAAATTTTATTGTTGATTTTGTTTCTCTTGATAAAAAGTTAATTATTGAAGTTGACGGAGGATATCACGATACGAAAGAACAAATAGAATTAGATGAACAACGAACTTTAGAATTAGAGCAAAAGCATCTTTATAAAGTTATTCGCTTTACTAATGAAGAAGTTTTAAACGACATCAAATCTGTTTTAACGAAGATTAAAGAAGAATTAAGTCTGCGAAATTCATATAATATAAACGAGGAGCTCGCTCCCCTCTCCTCTGGAGAGGGGTCGGGGGTGAGGTTTATTGACGTATTCACAACCCGTCCCGACACCATTTTCGGAGTTACCTTTATGACTTTGGCTCCAGAACACGAATTGGTGGCACAAATCACGACTGCTGAGCAAAAAGCAGAAGTTGAAGCTTATATAGAAAAAACCGCTAAACGTTCCGAAAGAGAACGTATGGCGGATGTAAAAACCATTTCGGGAGTTTTCACGGGAGCTTATGCAGAGCATCCGTTTACCAAAGAACCGATTCCGGTTTGGATTGGGGATTATGTTTTGGCGGGTTACGGAACAGGCGCTGTGATGGCGGTTCCTTGCGGTGATGAAAGAGATTATGCTTTCGCGAATTTCTTCAAAGGGCAAAATGGAATGCAGGACATCAAAAATATTTTTGATAAAGATATTTCGGAATCGGCTTTTGGAGCCAAAGAAGGTTTTCAATTGGTAGATTCTGATTTCTTGAATGGATTAGGATACAAAGAAGGAACGAAGAAAGTCATTTCAGAATTAGAAAAAATAGGTCAGGGAAAAGGAAAAATCAATTACCGTTTGCGTGATGCGGTTTTCTCCCGCCAAAGATATTGGGGCGAACCGTTTCCGGTATATTACGTGAATGGCTTGCCACAAATGATTGATGCAAAACATTTGCCAATCGTGTTGCCGGAAGTGGAGAAATACTTGCCAACCGAAGACGGATTGCCTCCATTAGGAAATGCTTCTGTTTGGGCTTGGGACAGTGTAAATAATAAAGTGGTTGATACGAATTTGGTTGACAACGCGACTATTTTTCCATTAGAATTAAACACAATGCCGGGTTGGGCGGGAAGTTCGTGGTATTGGATGCGTTATATGGATGCAAAAAATGACGGAGAATTTGCGAGCAAAGAGGCTTTGAAATATTGGGAAAGTGTGGATTTATACATTGGCGGAAGTGAACACGCAACCGGTCACTTATTGTATTCCCGTTTTTGGAACAAATTCCTAAAAGATAAAGGTTTTGCACCAACCGAAGAACCATTCAAAAAACTGATTAATCAGGGAATGATTTTGGGAATGAGTGCGTTTGTAAAACGTATAGACTTGCCTAATTCATATGTTATTTCATATCGAAAAGGTTATGAAAATAATGATGATAGTGAAATTTTTAAAAATTTATTCATTTCAAATGGAGAGTCAAAAAAAATTATTGAGGGTGATTCAATAATTTTAAAGAAATATTTTTCGGATGCAATTAAGAAAAAATATAATGTTGAAGATTCAAAAGAAGTTGTAGAGTTTATTGATATTGATAAAATTGAAATAAATAATATTCACGCTGACGTTTCTTTTGTAAACTCTTCCGATGAATTAGATATTGAAAAATTCAAATCTTGGAGAGAAGATTATGCAAATGCAGAATTTATTACCGAAGAAAATGGAAAATACATTGTTGGTCGTGAAATCGAAAAAATGTCGAAATCGAAATACAATGTGGTAACTCCAGATGATATTTGTAATGAATACGGAGCCGATACGTTGCGTTTGTATGAAATGTTTTTAGGTCCATTAGAACAAGCTAAACCTTGGAACACGGCAGGAATTTCAGGAGTTTTTGGTTTTCTTAAAAAATTATGGCGTTTGTATTTTGACGAAAATGGTTCAATCGTAACCAACGACACACCAACCAAAGACAACTTAAAATCATTGCACAAAACCATCAAAAAAGTAGCAGAAGATATTGAAGGTTTCTCTTTCAACACTTCGGTTTCGCAGTTTATGATTTGCGTGAATGAATTGTCAACTCAAAATTGTCATTCCCGTGCGATTTTAGAACCATTAGCGATTTTGATTTCGCCTTATGCACCACACATCGCTGAAGAATTGTGGGCTCAATTAGGAAATTCAGGGTCAATTTCGACAGTTGATTTTCCAGTTTTTGAAGCAAAGCATTTGGTAGAATCGGAGAAAGAATATCCGGTTTCTTTCAACGGAAAAATGCGTTTTACTATCACCTTGCCTTTGGATTTAACCAAAGAACAAATTGAGGAAATCGTAATGAAAGACGAAAGAACCCAAAAACAACTGGACGGAAAAACACCAAACAAAGTGATTATCGTTCCGGGAAAAATTATCAACTTGGTGGGGTAAATTAATGGTGAATGGTAAGTTGTGAATTGTAAATGCAACTAACCTAAATATTTTAAGAATCCAAATTTCAATGACATTGTGTTAATTGGAGTTTGGATTTTTTTTTGCTCCTAGTTTGAGATTGCTCCGCCAGTTCGTTATCGCTCATATCCAACGGAATGACAAGAAGATGAGATTTTGTTTGAATGATTATCAATCGTAGTTTGTCATTCCGTAGGAATCTTTTTAATTGGAATTTAGATTTTTTTTATTACTACCCATTATTGAAATTGCCATTGAAATTGCCATTGATTTTTTAAAACTTTTTTAACAGATGTCAAATTGTCATTTTCTAAATTTGGTTCACAATTTGATGGTTTAATTTCAAACAATTAAAAAATAAAATTATGGGAATGGGATATATGCTTTTAGCAGGATTGATTATGCTGGCCAGTTGGTTAGTGAGTTCAAGATTAAAAAGTAAATTCGAACAATACTCTAAATTGCATTTGCAAAACGGAATGTCGGGTGCCGAAATAGCCGAAAAAATGTTGGCGGATAACGGAATTAGAGATGTTCGTGTTATTTCGACTCCGGGTCAATTGACCGATCATTACAATCCTGTGGACAAAACAGTGAATTTAAGCGAAGCAGTTTACAATCAAAGGAGTGCTGCGGCAGCTGCGGTTGCGGCTCACGAATGTGGTCACGCCGTACAACACGCTGTGGGGTATCAATGGCTGACAATGCGTTCGCAATTGGTTCCAATTGTTAATGTGGCGTCGTCTTATATGCAATGGATTTTGTTGGCAGGAATCCTGATGATTAGAACTTTTCCTCAGTTGTTATTGATTGGAATTGTGATTTTTGCTGCAACAACTTTATTTTCGATTGTGACTTTGCCAGTAGAATACGACGCTAGTAATCGTGCTTTGGCTTGGTTAGAAAACAAACGAATGCTGACACAACAAGAACAAGCAGGAGCGAAAGATGCTTTGAAATGGGCTGCAAGAACCTATGTAGTTGCTGCGCTTGGTTCGATTGCGACTTTATTGTATTATGTTTCTATTTATATGAATAGAAGATAAATTGCATAATGTGATATGACTTCGGTTCATCGCAATAACAAAAAACAAAAACGGCTGTTTCCAGTGTGAAACAGCCGTTTTTTATTTCATAAATATTTTTTTATTCAGGCATATTTTGTTGTTGCCATTTTACTAAAAGTGCTATTTGATCAGTTGTCAAAGCGGGTTTTTTGTTTGCAGGAGGCATAAATTTGCGATTGTCTTGTGGTAGTTGCACACGTTCCAAGATTTCGACAATGTTTTCTTTGACGTGAATGTAGTTTTCTAAAGGTTCTTTTCGACCCTGAGGTGGCATGTGGCACGGAGTGCAACTATTCGAAATAATAGGTGCTATATCTGTTTTGTAACTGATTTTGGGATCTGCTGTTCCTTTTTTAGAAGAGCTACAATTAACAATTACCAAGGATAAAGAGATCATAAGAATAATTAATGGGATTTTTTTCATAGTTTTAGTTTTTGGTTTATATCAAAAGTAGTTGAAATGATTTAAAAACAAACATTTTCCAAATAAAAAGTTCCAAATTCCAATGGTAAAATTGGAGTTTGGAACTTTAAATGTTGAGTTTCAGTATAAGTTTATTTTCCCTTATTCGCTTCTGAAATATATTTTTCTAATGCCATTGTCATCGAAGGTGTTTCTGGTGTTGGAGCAAGAATATCAATTCTCAACCCTTTTTCAAGAGCTGCTTTTTGAGTTGTACTTCCAAAAACAGCTATTCTAGTATTGTTTTGCTCAAAATCAGGAAAATTAGTGAACAATGATTTTATTCCAGTTGGGCTAAAGAAAGCCAAAACGTCATAATAAACATCGGCTAAATCAGACAAATCACTAATTACTGTTTTGTAAAAAACAGCTGGTGTCCAATCTACTTTCAAAGCATTAAGAGTTATTGGAGCATCTGCATTCAGTTGGTCTGAAGCGGGTAGCAAAAATTTCTCGTCTTTGTATTTTTTTATTAGTGGAGATAAATCGGCAAAATCTTTTGGGCCAACGTAAATTTTACGTTTTCTATAGACTACATATTTTTGAAGGTAAAATGCAATCGCTTCTGATTGACAAAAGTATTTCAATCCTTCGGGAACTTTATAACGCATTTCGTCTGCCACTCTGAAAAAGTGATCTACAGCGTTTTTGCTGGTTAAAATAATTGCAGTAAAATGGTTAAGATCAATCTTTTGGAGTCTAATTTCTTTGGCACTAACTCCTTCAACGTGGATAAAAGGCCTGAAGTCAACTTTTACTTTATGCTTATTTTGAAGTTCAAAGTAAGGGGAGTTTTCCACTTTAGGTTCGGGCTGTGACACCAAAATTGTTTTCACTTTCATATTTGACATTTTCTAAGCAATACCTTTTGTAAACCAATAATATAAGAAATAATACGGTGCTATTTCGAGAGCGCAAAGATATAAAATAAAATAAAACAACTTGCTAAATATTATATTTTGATAATTTTTTATTGATACTAAATATATTATCACATTAAAAATCAGCACTATAGAAATAAGTATGATCATAAAATTTCTTGAAATAGCATTGTTGTAGAACAAGATTATGTTGACTGGCAATAAGAATAACCCTATGTAGGTTCTGAAAATTACCTTTTGAAGGTTGAATTGTTCAATGATTTCCTCAATATTGAAGGCGGTTGCAATAATTTTTTCGATTAAAAATTTACTTAAAACGAAATAAATTAGAAACGTAATTACTTGAATAAATAAAACCCAATCTGTTTTTGAACTATAGCCAAAATAAGAAAACGAAAGTTGAATAAAAAAAGCAAATGAGATGAGTTGGACAAAAAATAAAGCTATTGTAAAACTGCTTTTAAGGTGGCTGCCCTCTTTATAAACATTCGTGTATTTGTCGGAGTAAATTAATTTTGCAAATTCAGCAAAACGATTTTCAAATGCCGATTTTGTTATTGCAACAGTGGCAAATGAAAGTACAAACAAGATTGTTGCCCAATCTTTGTTCTCGATTACCCTTAAATGAAGTACATTATCAATCATATTGCTGCAAAATTACTAATTTTTTATTTCATTATTTAGATTAAAAAAGTATTAAAAAAATGTCCTGATTGAAAATCGTAAATATAAAAGAAGAATACAGCTGTTATATTATTTTATAAACAATTATTTGAATTCAGATAGGAGTCAAATCGTATAAAAAGTTTACTTTTGCGGTGAAATTACGCAAGATATGAATGATTGTATTGTTATAATTCCAACCTATAACGAAATTGAGAATATTGAAAGCATACTTAGGGCAGTGCTTTCCCAACATAAACCGTTTCATGTCCTTGTTATTGATGACAATTCGCCAGATCATACCGCGGAAAAAGTAACTTTACTTCAAACGGAATTTGAAGGGAGATTGTTTTTGGAAAAACGAACAGGAAAATTGGGTTTGGGAACCGCATATGTTCACGGTTTTAAATGGGCTTTGGAGCATAATTATAGCTATATTTTTGAAATGGACGCCGATTTTTCGCATAATCCAAAAGATTTAGAGAGATTGTATGATGCTTGCCATTTTGGAGGTGCCGATTTAGCTATTGGTTCTCGTTATGTAACAGGAGTAAATGTGGTAAACTGGCCATTAAGTCGGGTTTTAATGTCATATTTTGCATCGGTTTATGTGCGATTTATTACTGGAATGAAAATTCACGATGCTACAGCTGGATTCGTATGCTATAAAAGTGAGGTTTTGGTTGGGATAAATTTAGACAAAATAAAATTTGTGGGATACGCTTTTCAAATTGAAATGAAATATAGAACTTTTTGCAAAAAATTTGATATCACTGAAGTCCCCATTATTTTTACCGATAGAACTAAAGGACAATCTAAGATGAGCAGTGCCATTTTTAAAGAAGCTGTTTTAGGAGTAATTGCACTACGTTTAAAAAAATTATTTAACACCTTATAAAAGGAAATGACGATGAATAAGGTTTTAATTAAAAATGCTAAAATAGTTAACGAGGGAACTATTTTTGAAGGAGATGTATTAATAGAAAACGACTTAATTGTTGAGATTTCGGATAGTATTAGCGCAAAATCATCTGAGTGTAAAATTATTGATGCCGAAGGAAATTATTTAATTCCAGGGGCAATTGATGATCAAGTTCATTTTAGAGAACCTGGACTTACACATAAAGGGGATATTGAGTCAGAATCGAGAGCTGCAGTAGCGGGAGGAATCACATCGTTTATCGAGCAGCCCAACACGGTTCCAAATGCTGTAACTCAAGAAATCTTAGAAGAAAAATATCAAATTGCGGCCGAAAAATCATATGCAAATTATTCGTTTATGATGGGCGCAACCAATGATAATTTGGAAGAAGTTTTGAAAACCAACCCGAAAAATGTTGCGGGAATCAAAATATTTTTGGGTTCCTCTACAGGAAATATGTTGGTAGATAATGAAGTGGTTTTAGAAAAAATATTTTCAAGTACACCGATGCTTATTGCAGTGCATTGTGAAGACGAAACTACCATAAAAAACAATTTAGAAAAATTTAAAGCTGAATATGGCGAAGATATTCCAGTAACGGCACATCATCTTATAAGAAGTGAAGAAGCTTGTTTTATTTCTTCTTCAAAAGCCTTAGCATTAGCCAAAAAAACTGGTGCAAGATTGCATATTTTTCATCTTTCAACAGCGAAAGAAATGGAATTGTTTACTAATAAAATTCCATTAGAAGACAAGAAAATAACTGCCGAAGTTTGTGTACATCATTTATGGTTTTCTAATGAGGATTATGCGACCAAAGGCAATTTAATAAAATGGAATCCTGCAGTAAAAACCACAAATGACCGAAAAGTGTTGTGGGACGCTTTGGTCGATGGTAGAATTGATGTGATTGCCACAGATCACGCACCTCATACTTTAGAAGAAAAAAAACAATCTTATTTGAAAGCACCTTCTGGCGGACCACTAGTGCAACACGCAGTTGTAGCAATGTTTGAAGCCTATCACCAAGGGAAAATTAGTATTGAAAAAATAGTGGAGAAAATGTGCCACAATCCAGCCAAAATTTTCAAAATAGAAAAACGTGGTTTTATCAAAGAAGGGTATTATGCCGATTTAGTCATCGTAAATTCAGGTTTGCCTTGGAGTGTAAAAAAGGAAAATATTCTATACAAATGTGGCTGGTCACCGTTTGAAGGTTTTACTTTCAAATCTCGAATTACACATACTTTTGTTAACGGACAAATGGTGTATTCTGCTTCTAAAGTAAAAGATATTCGTGCTGGAAAAAGATTGTCATTTGATAGATAATATTTAAATATGAAAAAAATACTTCCATTTTTTATTGTTTTGTTTATCCTTGTTGGCTGTAAAAAAGAGCTGGTCAAGGAACCAAAACGTCTTATTGAAAGAGAGGAAATGGTAAATATTATGTATGATTTATCACTGTTGGAAGCCATGAAAGTGGATAATCCAATCTTATTTGATTCTTTAAAAAATAGTCAGAACCAATATATATTTAAAAAATATAAAATAGATAGCATTCAGTTTGTTCAAAGCAATATCTATTACGCTTCTGATTCTAAAGAATATCAGAAAATGTTCGAAAAAGTTAAAGTTCGATTGGAAAAGGAAAAAATACAATTGGCATCTTTGCAAAAAGCTGAAGCGAAGAAAGAAATCTTAAAAGCCAAAAAAAAGAAAAAATTACTTGAAAAAAAACAATCCGATTCTATAAAAAGGGTGCACATTGAAGTGTCCAAAACCAAGAAGAAGTTAAGCAAAAAAGAAGTCTCAGATTCGATAAAAAAAGCTAAAACTAAAGCGGCAAAAGCTAAAATGACTAGAGAAATAGATTCACTAAAAAGAATTGTTGCTGAACAAAAAAGAAGGCAACAAATAAAATAGTTACAACTTCGAAATGTCGTTGATATACTGATGAATGGCTATAAATTCAGTTTGCAAAGTAGTCTTAATTTTTGCGTTCGAATAGTGATTTTCAGTATAAGATGCTTTGGCAGTAGCACGATCTAATTTTCTTTTTTGCCTTAATACATTTGACAAGAACCAATCTATTTTATAGGCAATATTTACCAAAAATGGAGTTGCGTGAATGGTGGGTCTTTTTACTTTCAAAGAATCTGCAATAGAATTCAGCAAGTCTTGGAAAGTAATATTTTCTGCAATTAGAGTAAATCTTTCGTTTTTAACGTCGCTATCCATCAATTGAATCATAATTTTTACCACATCGGTCACGGCAATAATTCCTGTTGAGCCTTTGGTGAAAAATAACAATCCTTTTTCAACTTTCTTAAAAAGTAATCCGCTGCCTTGTTCCCAAAAACCTGCTCCAATAATGATTCCAGGATTTACAATTACGGAATTTAAACCTTCTTGTTGCCCTCGCCAAATTTCCATTTCGGCTCCATATTTAGAAATGGCATAATCACTATGGGGTTTCTCGGGATTCCATTCGGTTTCTTCGGTGATGATTTTTTCGTTTTCTTTTAAATCACCCAGAGCAGCAATAGAACTGACAAAACAAAGTTTTTTTATGCTGTTGAACAAACAAAAATTAACTATGTTGGCCGTTCCTTCTATATTGGTTTTTCGAAGCAAATCTTCGTCTTTTGGGTCAAATGAAATTAAAGCGGCACAATGATAAACATATTCCACGTTTTTAAAAGCGATTTCCAATGAAGGAATGTCAATAATATCAGCCTGAATCCAGTTTATTTTTTCGAATAAAGTTCCTTTTTGGTAAATAGAAAAAAGATTTTTGGTTTTTTGAATGGATTCCAAATTACGATATATGGCACGAACACTTTCTCCATTTTCAACTAAATGAAGCAATAAATGTGCGCCGACTAAACCTGTTCCTCCTGTGACTAAAATCATTTTGCGAATTTACGAATTACGGATTACGGATTGCGATTTTTTTTCAATTAACCGAATAAACAATTAACCGAATCAACATTATATTTTATCTTTGCCAAAATTGATTTTAAAAAATGAAGAATTTTATAGAAGAAGTCACTTGGAGAGGAATGCTCCACGATGTTATGCCAGGCACCGAAGAACATTTGATGGAACAAATGCGAGTGGCTTATGTGGGGATTGACCCAACTGCCGATTCCTTGCATATCGGGCATTTAGTAGGAGTGATGTTGTTGAAACATTTCCAGATTTCTGGACATAAACCATTAGCTTTAGTAGGAGGAGCCACAGGAATGATTGGGGATCCATCTGGAAAATCGAATGAAAGAAATTTGTTGGACGAAGCTACTTTGCGTCACAATCAAGAAGCCATAAAAGAACAATTATCCCGTTTTTTAGATTTTACTTCCAATGCTGCCAATGCTGCCGAATTAGTGAATAATTACGACTGGATGAAGAACTTTTCTTTTCTGGAATTCATTCGTGATGTGGGTAAACATATTACTGTAAACTATATGATGGCGAAAGATTCTGTAAAGAAACGTTTGTCGTCTGAAGCAGCCGAAGGAATGTCTTTTACGGAGTTTACGTATCAATTGGTTCAAGGATACGACTTTTTACATTTGTACAGAGACAAAAGTTGTACGCTACAAATGGGCGGAAGTGACCAATGGGGAAATATTACTACTGGAACCGAATTAGTACGAAGAATAGCCAGCGGAAAAGCTTACGCATTGACTTGTCCGTTAATCACAAAAGCCGATGGAACCAAGTTTGGTAAATCCGAAGGAGGCAATATTTGGTTGGATGCAGCCAGAACTTCACCTTATAAATTTTACCAATATTGGTTAAATACTTCAGATGTTGATGCTGAGAAATACATCAAGATTTTTACTTTTTTATCGAAAGAAGAAATAGAAGAATTAACCGAAAAGCATAAAGAAGCACCACATTTGAGATTGTTACAAAAACGTTTGGCTGAAGAAATCACGGTTATGGTTCATTCTAAAGAAGATTTAGAAAATGCCATAAAAGCGTCTGGAATTCTTTTTGGAAATTCCAATGCCGAAGATTTAAAGCAATTGGACGCTGCGACTTTCTTGGAAGTTTTTGATGGTGTACCTCAAGCGGAAATTGCGAAATCTGAAATCGAAACTGGAATCAATATTGTTACCATTTTAAACGAAAAAACAGGATTTTTTAAATCTAATGGTGAAGCGAGAAGAGCTTTGACTGCGAATTCTATTTCTGTAAATCGAGAAAAAGTAACCGAAGAATTTGTGCTTTCAACCAAAGATTTAATCAATAATCAATTCGTTTTGTTGCAAAGTGGTAAGAAAAATTATTTTGTGGTAAGAGTGGTTTAAATCTAACGTGAGATGCTAAGTTTCTCTTTGTGAACTTTGTCCTTCTTCGAGTCTTTGTGGTTAAATCACCATCAAATTACAACCCCGAATATCTGAATTATCAAAACGTCCCAATACCTCGAAAGAGTTGTTGGGATTTTTTTTACCCAAATCCTGCGTGGCAATAAAGGAGCAGGAATTGATGTTGGCCAAATCAATCACGTTGATGCCGCCTGTTTTTCCTTGTTGAACATAAGTCAACGCATCTTCAGTATCGCGAACTAGTATTTGCATCCAAGAAGGGCATTCAAACACACCATTCCCGAGGGAATAAGCTTGCGACAATAATTCAGTCATACCGTATTCTGAATGAATGGCGGTGACGCCAAAACCTTCGCAAAGTTGTTGGTGCAATTCTTCTCGAATCATTTCCTTTCGTTTGCCTTTCATTCCACCCGTTTCCATAATAATGGTGTTTTGCAATTGGAATGAATGTTTTTCGATTAAATCCAATAAAGCATAAGTAACACCTATCAAAATTACATTTTGTCCTGAATTGTCTAATCGAATTACTTTTTCGATGAGTTCGTCGTGGTTGTGAAGGTAAAATCCGCTTTCAGAATTATTGGTCATTTGGATCAAATCTTCGACCATATATATTAATGACGAACCTTCACGTTCCAAATAGGATGGAAGTAAAGCTAGAACTACATAATCTTCGATATTACCATAAAACTGAGAAAATCCTTTTCGATAGCTTTCTTCATATAGAAAAACATCAGTAACGAAATGTTTGCTGGTTGCCATTCCGGTTGTGCCGCTGCTGGTAAAAATGGCTTTGGCGGTATTGGTATTAGAAACTACAGTATGACTTTTGAAAAATTGAATCGGTAAAAAAGGAATTTGTTCCAACGATTTTACTTTTCGCACATCGGTTTTTAGAAAATCGCAAAATTCCCGATAAACCAAGTTGTTTTCATATTGATATCGAAACACTTTGAGTGCTACTTTTTCAAATTGTTTTTGGTTTGAAATGGTGAATATGTCGGGAGTTGGAATCAAGAATTTTTTTTGCAAAAGTAATTAAATAAAAAAAACTCCAACTTTGCAATTGGAGTTTTTAGAAATATAGTTTGAAATTAATTATTCTATAATTAATTTTTTGGTATCTGTTTTTCCTTCTTCCGTAATTTTCACTATGTAACTTCCAGCTCTCAAGCTAGAAACATTAACAGTGCTGTTTGAAGTTTTTGTATTCAAAACTTGTTTTCCTAATAGATCAAAAACAGAAACTGATTTTGCCTCGCTACTGTTTGAAGTGATATATAAAGTTCCTTTAGAAACAGGATTTGGATACATATTTAAGCCAGCAATGGTGTTTTGTTTAACTCCTAAAACCTGATTAACACTTATGATGAAATTATCGATGGCATACATTCCGTTAGTTCCAGAGTCGTTAGTATCTACCCATTTAATCCATAAATTGGCTCCATTTGCCCAGTTCAATCCAGAAATTATATTTGCCATATTGGTGTAATTAGCTGCTAAATTTCCATTGACAGCAGAGTTAGTAGTGGCCAATGTTAATTTTTCGTTTAAATTTAATGAGCTTACAGGAGTCCAAGTTCCTGTACTTAAACTTGTAGCATCTAAACTATAATAAAAAGCAACTGTTTCATTTATACCCGAGTTTCCTGATTCTTTCCATTGTTCCATTCTAGTTTGAATGGATATTTTTGAAACTGTACTACCAGTATTGTTTTGAAAAACGGCACCTAAGGCAGGAGTTATTGTGGCATCTGCCAATGTTCCAAATGCTCTTTCTTCGTCTCCTATTGCACCAACATTGTATGCGTTTCCAGTGCTTGCAGCACCATTTGTTACTGCCATGGATAATGTTGCTCCGTTACTAACGTTAATCGCAGTCCAACCAGGAAGGTAAGTTGTAAGTGAAGCACCCATTCCGCTGAAATCCTCAATGTAAGGAACGTTTACTCCAATAAGACCTATGGGTGTTTGTCCAAAGGACAAAGAGGCCAATAAAACAAATGATAATGTGTAAAGTTTTTTCATAAAAGGTGTAATTTTAAATTAATTTGTAAATATAGTAAGTATTTTCTTTGTAAGAAAGAAAAATCTACTTTTTTTCTTACTTATCGGTTTTTAATTAATTGCCAGTGAAACTTTTAGATGTAATTTATCGTGTGATTAAAACAAAAAAAAGCCCTAATTTTCATTAGAGCTTTTAAAAGAATATGGTAAATTAATTACTCAATAATTAATTTTCTAGTGTCTGTTTTTCCTTCTTCAGTAATTTTTACAATGTAAGCACCGCCTTTTAAGTTGGAAACATTTACAGCATTGTTTGAAGTTTTAGTGTTTAAAACTTGTTTTCCTAAAATGTCATAAACCGCTACGGTTTTTGCTTCACTACTGTTTGAAGTGATGTATAAAGTACCATCAGTTACTGGATTTGGATAGATATTTAATCTAGCGATTTCGTTTTGTTTTGCGGATAAAACAAGCGTAGAAGTTGTAACATAAGCCCAAGTGCTTCCAGCTCTTACATCATCATATTCAACATTTCCAGTTCCAATTGTTGCATTTCCAGCTTGTCTTAAGCAAATACTTGCAATTGAGGCTGGAGCAGCAGTTGTTCCTGTTGCATTTGTTAGACCTGGTATAGGTTCGGTACTATCTAATGCTGGATTTACAAATAAATAAGCTGTGTTGTTTGATCTGTCATATTTAACTACTACAAAAACAGGTGTGCCTGTAGGATAATCGGTTGTCAGATAAGTTGGTGTAGTTCCTGTACCGCTAGTATTTACAAGTCCAATATTAAAAGTATTTGCGGCAACACCCGTTTTAAGCATTAACCTTCCATACAATCCAGTAACAGTAGCTCCTACTTGTGCGCCAAGAGAGATTGAATAATCCCCAGTAGTTGTTAAGCCAGTAGTGTTTGGCAAGTTTAAAACCGCTGAATAGTATGCGGCAGTGGTGATTGCGGTACCAACACTTTTATTCACGTCTTCTGAGTTTCCTGCAACTAATGCGATTTTATTTCCTGTTGGTATTAATCCTGAATAAGTTAATGAGCCAGATGATATGGTTAATTGACTTGCTGTTCCACTGTGAAGTGTCCAACCATTTGCGCTTAATAAACCTGTTCCAGTAAAAGTGTCTGTTACTTGACCAAATGACAAAGTGCTCAATAAAATAAAAGATAAAGCGTAAAATTTTTTCATAACATTTGTTTTAAATTAGTTATACAAATATAACAATAAAATCGCTTTGTAAGAATAAAGCAATGTAAAAAAAACATTAAATTGTGAAAAAATATGAGATTCTTTTACCTAACGATAAGTTTTCGGGTTGCAGTAGATTCAGCTTCGTTGATCTTGATGATGTAAACTCCAGGAGTTAAATTAGAAATATTAAGTTCTTTTGAACTCAATGTAGTTTGAAGTACTTTTTTTCCTAAAACATCAAAAATAGTGATGTCTTTATCAAGGTCATTTTTTGATGTGATATATACTTTTCCATTACTCACAGGATTAGGGTACAAGTTTAACCCTTCAATAACTGTGGTTTCTTGAAGTTTGGATTGTTGCTTACCATCTTGAGCTGAAACGCTCAAAGTGAAGAAAAAACCCAATAAAAGAGTAATATAAAAGTAATTTTTTGCCATCATATAGATTTGGAGTTGTAAAGATATAAAAAAACATTTCAAAATTTATACCAAAATTTATAAAATTGCGTTAAAGTGGGTTTTTAAAATTGAAATTCAGAAAAGTTTGATAATAATTTGATTCTTTACTTTTCAATTTGTGATGGTGCTAATTAGATTTTTTATAAAAATCTGAGACATTTTTTTGCTTCATTAGAAATTGTATTACTTGTATTTAAGAAATTATTAGTTGAATTTTCTAAATAAGTAAATCCAATGTGGGAAAGGTTTAAAGGGGTAAATCATTATAAATTTGTTATTCCAGTGTTATTAATTTGTTTCGGATGTATTACCAAATAGTTAACTTATAAAAAACGGTTTTACACATGCAATTGTTTTGTTTTATATTTACCTTTACAAACCTAAAAGCAGTATTGTGCTATTATGAAAAAACGAAACACCAAGATTTTATTAGTCGATGACGAACCAGATATTTTAGAAATTGTTGGTTACAATCTCAGTCAAGAAGGCTATCAAATTTATACCGCTTCGAACGGAAAAGAGGCTGTTGCTAAAGCTAAAAAAGAAATCCCAGATCTTATTATTATGGATGTAATGATGCCTGAAATGGATGGAATGGAAGCTTGTGAAATGATTAGAAAAATTCCAGAATTGAATAATGTAATCATTACTTTTTTGACTGCCCGAAGCGAAGATTATTCCCAAGTAGCAGGTTTTGATGCGGGTGCTGATGATTACATATCCAAGCCCATAAAACCCAAAGTGCTTGTTAGTAAAGTTAAGGCATTGTTAAGAAGGTTGAAAGAGCAGGAAAAAAACAGTGAAACCCTTAATGTTGGCGGAATCGAAATCAATCGCGAAGAATATCAAATCATAAAAGAAGGCGTTGTAATTGCTTTGCCTCGAAAAGAGTTTGAATTGTTTTATTTATTAGCTTCAAAACCAGGAAAAGTTTTCAAACGTGATGAAATACTAGATAAAGTTTGGGGCAACGAAGTGGTGGTTGGCGGAAGAACAATAGATGTTCATATTCGAAAACTTCGTGAAAAAATAGGTGATGATTACTTTAAAACCATAAAAGGGGTTGGGTATAAATTTGAAGTGTAATTTTTGAGTAAATTTGCAATAACAACCAACTCAAAAAAATGAAAATAAACTTCCAAAAAACCTATAAGTTTGCCGTTATATCGGCTTTGTATATAAGTCTTTTTGCTTCTTTTTTTGCTCTTTTTTTAGCAAAAGCAATATTTAAAATTCCATTCAAAAGTTTGCTTTTGTTTGGATTTTTTTTTCTTCTCTTTGTCTATATCTTTTCCTTTATCGTATTGCAATATAGAGTTGAAAAATTCATTTACCGAAGGGTAAAAAAAATCTATGACGATATTTCTCTTTTAGAATCCAGTACATTTATAGATCAGCCTATTACAACTGATATGGAAGCCTTGACAAGGGAAGTTAAAAAGTTTGCTACCGACAAAAAACTCGAAATAGAAATGCTTAAAGTTCGAGAAAAGTACCGAAGAGAATTTCTGGGCAATGTTTCTCACGAGTTGAAAACCCCGTTGTTTACCGTCCAAGGTTATATTTCTACACTACTTGATGGTGCGATGGAAGATAAAAATATTCGAAAAAAATATTTGAAGCGTGCCGAAAAGGGAGTCGAACGATTAATTTATATTGTCGAAGACTTAGATATGATTACCAAATTGGAAGTAGGCGATTTGAATCTCGAAATTTCAGAATTTGATATTGTCGAATTAATTCAAAATGTTTTTGATTTATTGGAGATGAAAGCAGATAAAAAGAAAATTACTTTGGCATTTGAAAACTATCATATTCAACCCGTTTTTGTGAA
>ENA-UOWE01001836-UOWE01001836.1-activated-sludge-metagenome-genome-assembly--contig:-NODE-1836-length-24863-cov-12.022090_pt1 | contig 24863 bp, 18 predicted proteins | sample MGYA00249841_ERZ761562 | MGnify/ENA primary metagenome ERZ761562 (study PRJEB28883, sample SAMN05720200) | activated sludge metagenome | isolation source: Anaerobic digester | place: Japan... | reverse complement strand
TCGAGGCGCAGCGCGAGGACGTCGTAGCTGAACGAGACGAGGTCGTCGGCGATGGCCAGGTCGAGACGCTCCTGGACGGCCGGCGGCATCTCGCGCACCCGACGCCGGGCCTGCTCCGCCCCCGGCGTCGGCACAGCCGCCGCCTGAAGCCAGTAGTCGAGGTCGACCGTACGGCGCTCGTCGCGGCGCTCGGTGACGTGGAGACCGACGTCGGCGACGAGCGCCGTCAGCCGGTCGGCGGAGAGCAGCCGCCGCCCCGGCTCGCGCAGCGCGACGAGCTCGTTGAAGGCCGCGTCGGTGACCTCGTCGACCACGGCGTCGACGATCACGACGCGGCCTCCGGGGCTCGTCACGCGGGCCATCTCGGTGAGCGCGGCGACAGGGTCCGGCAACCGGTGCAGGGCGTCCTGGCAGACGACAAGACTGAACGCGCCGTCGGCGAACGGCAGGGCGCGAAGATCAGCCGCGTGGAAGGCGATGGTCTTGAGACCGAGTTCGGCGGCCAGGCGGCGACCCTCGTCCACCGAGTCGGGGAGGTCGTCGACCGCCTCGACGAAGCGGACGCTGGGCGCCAGGGCGAGCGCGCCGACACCGACACCGCAGGCGTAGTCCAGCGTGTCGTCGTGGCGCGACGGGCGCGCCATGGCGACGAGCAGATCCGTCGCTGCGTCCTGCAGGCCGTCCACGCTCCCTCCCTTCGCGCTCCACGAAGGTTGTCGGCCTTATCCGCCGCGACTTGAGCGCGACTCAGCCGTACGGCGTCGTGAAGATGGTGCCCGTCGCGGTCAGGCCGACGCCCATGTCGCGACCGTCGAGGCGGACGCGTTGGACGTGCGCACCGGCGGCCGGGCCGTAGGCGAGGCCGCCGGCCAGCGTCTCGGCCTTGAGGAAAGCCTCATGTCGCCGGACGACCTCGACGAGATCGTCTGGCATCTCGAGCGTCAGGTCGATCGTGTCCTCGATGCGCAGCCCAGCGTTCTTGCGCGCGAGCTGCACTGCGTGCACGATCTCGCGCACGATGCCCTCCTCGCGGAGGGCATCGTCGAGCTCGGTGCGGAGGGCGACGACGCGGCCGTCACTGCTCTCGACTTGGTAGCCCTCCGGCGAGCCGGTCTCGACCAAAAGGTCGTCCTCGCCGAGACGGACCTCGGCGCCGTCGGCGAGCCGCACGGCGGCGGCGCCGTCGGCGCGCAGCGCCGCGACCAGCGCCGCCGCATCGGCCGCCGCCAGCGCCTCGCGCACGGCGCCGAGCCGCTTGCCGAGCCTGGGGCCGAGGACGGGCAGGTTGGGCTTGACCGTGTAGACGACGAGCTCCCCGCCGTCGCCGACCCAGCGCAGCTCCTTCGTGTTCAGCTCGTCGAGGACGACGTCACGCAGGCGTTCGACGGCGGCGCGTTCGGCCTCGGGCAACGCCACGACGACCTCGGCCAGCGGCTGCCGCGTCTTGACGGCGGCCGCGTTGCGCGCCGCCCGGCCCATCTCGACGACGCGGCGCGCGGCCGCCATGTCGAAGCTCACGCCGCTGTCGATGGCCTCCACGTCGGCCACCGGCCAGCCGCACAGGTGCACGCTCTCCGCCGCCGTGTCGTCGACCCCGCGCACCAGGTTCTGGTAGATCTCCTCGGCGACGAAGGGCGTGTACGGCGCGAGCAGCTTGCTCAGCGTGACGAGCGCCTCATACAGGGTCTGATACGCGGCAAGTTTGTCGGCGTCGTTCTCGCTCTTCCAGAAGCGTCGCCGGCTGCGCCGCACGTACCAGTTGGAGAGGTCGTCGACAAAGTCCTGGATCGCCCGTCCCGAGTTGGTGGCGTCGTACTCCTCGAGCCCGTCGGTCACGGTCTGCACGAGGCGGTTCAACTCGCCTACCAGCCAGCGGTCCAGCAGCGGCCGCTCACGGAGCGGCACCGCTTCGCTCGCGGGGTCGAACCCGTCGATGTTCGCGTACACGGTGAAGAAGCTGTAGGTGTTCCACAGCGTGAGGAGGAACTTGCGTACGACCTCGTCCACGAGGTCGGCGCTGAAGCGCCGCGCGAACCACGGCGAGGAGGCCGTGAACAGGTACCAGCGGAAGGCGTCGGCGCCCTGACGGTCGAGCACCTCGTCGGGCTCCACGACGTTGCCGCGGCTCTTGCTCATCTTCTGGCCCTCGGCGTCGAGGACGTGGCCCAGGCACAGGCAGCGCTTGTATGAGCTCCGTCCCTCGATGAGCGTCGCCACGGCGAGCAGGCTGTAGAACCAGCCCCGCGTCTGGTCGATGGCCTCGCAGATGAAGTCGGCGGGGAAGCGTTCGCGGAAGAGCTCCTCGTTCTCGAACGGGTAGTGCCACTGGGCGAACGGCATCGACCCAGAGTCGAACCAGGCATCGATGACCTCGGTGACGCGGCGCATCCCGGCGCCGCACTCGGGGCAGCGCAGCACGACCTCGTCGACGTAAGGCCGGTGGAGCTCGAGGTCGTCGGCGACCGGCGACACGGCCATCGCGCGCAGTTCGGCCACGCTGCCGACGCAGTGCGTATGCCCCTCGGGGCAACGCCAGACGGGCAGCGGCGTCCCCCAATACCGGTCGCGGCCGAGCGCCCAGTCGACGTTGTTGGCGAGCCACTCGCCGAAGCGGCCCGTCTTGATGTGCTCGGGGTGCCAGATGATGGCGTCGTTGGCGGCGAGCAACTCGTCCTTGATCGCCGTCGTGCGGATGTACCAGGTCGGCTTGGCGTAGTAGAGCAGCGGCGTGTCGCAGCGCCAGCAGAACGGGTAGCTGTGTTCGTAGGCCTCGACGCCGAGCAGCAGGCCGCGCTCCCTGAGGTCGGCGACGATCTCGGCGTCGGCGTCCTTGACGAAGCGCCCCGCCCACGGCGTCACGGCGTCGATGAACCGCCCCCGCGCGTCGACGGCGTTCACGACCGGCAGGTCGTTCTCGAGGCCGACGCGCATGTCGTCCTCACCGAAGGCGGGCGCGATGTGGACGATGCCGGTGCCGTCGGTCGTCGTGACGAAGTCGCCGCCGATGACGAAGTGGGCGCGCTTCTCGACCGGCAGGAACGAGTACGGCGCCTCGTATTCGAGACCCAGCAGCTCGGCGCCGGCGAACCGCCGCTCGACGACGGCCTGCTTGCCGAGCACCTTCTCGACGAGCTCGTCGGCGAGGACGAAGCGCTCGCCGCGGCTCTCGACGAGGGCGTAGGTCACGTCGGGGTTCACGGCGGCGGCGACGTTGCTGACGAGGGTCCACGGCGTGGTCGTCCAGACGGCGAGCGACACGGGCACGCCGGCGGCGCCAGTCAGCCTCTCGGCCGCCGGCGCCGCCAGCCGGAAGCGCACGTAGACCGAGTCTTCGGTGACGTCCTTGTAACCCTGGGCTACCTCGTGACTCGAGATCGCCGTCCCGCAGCGCGGACAGTACGGGACGACCTTGAACCCCTGGTAGAGCAGCCCCTTGTCGTAGATGCGGCGCAGCAGCCACCAGACGGTCTCGATGTAGTCGTTCGTGAACGTGTAGTAGGCGTCGTCCAGGTCGATCCAAAAGCCGATGCGCTCGGTCATCCTGTCCCACTCCTTGAGGTAGGTCAGGACGCTCTCGCGGCAGAGCTCGTTGAAGGCGGCGACGCCGTACTCCTCGATCTGTTCCTTGCCGTCGATACCGAGACGGCGTTCGACCTCGAGCTCGACCGGGAGGCCGTGGCAGTCCCACCCCGCCTTGCGCGGCACGCGGTAGCCGCGCATGGTCTTGTAGCGCGGGAAGATGTCCTTGAAGATCCGCGACAGGACGTGGTGTGCACCCGGGCGGCCGTTCGCTGTCGGCGGCCCTTCGTAGAAGACGAACAGGGGGGCGTCGTCGCCGGCGGCGGCGAGGCTCTTGTGGAAGATGTCGGCATCCTTCCAGAACTGCAGGATGCGGCGGTCGAGCGCCGGGAAGTCGGCGCGTGCGGGGACCTCGTGGAACCGGGGCTGTCTGTCGTTCACGTGACTCGCTTTCGGGCGGGACGCAGATTCTACCAGACCGATATAGACTCGCCTTCATGATCGCCGACGACCGCCCGCCCGCGGCGCCGAACACCACCCGGCCACGCGCCGAACCAGGCGGCGCCCATCTGCACGAAGAGCCAAGCGAGACCCGATCGCGCGCGGAGCAAGGCGGCGCTCATCCGTTCGTAGAGCAAGGCGGCGCCCGTCTGCACGCGGAGGCAGGCGATGCCCGGCCGCTCCGACGCCTGCTCGCCTTCCTCGACTACGACGGCACGGCCACGACGCGGGAGTGCAACGAGGTCGTGTTCCAGGAGTTCGTCGGCGATGCCTGGCGGCCGTTCGAAGACGACGTCCGGGCGGGGCGGCTCAGCCACGCCGAGTGCTTCGACCGCCAGGTGGGCCTGGTGAGGGCGCCGCGGGCGAAGCTGCTCGGCGCCCTGGTCGCGGCCGCCGAGCCGGCACCCGGACTCGCCGCGTTCCTCGCTGCCGTGCGCGCCGGCGGCGGCCGCGTCATCGTCGTCAGCGCCGGCTTCCGCGAAGTCATCACCACAGTCTGGCGGCGCTACGGCCTGCCCCCAGTCGAGCTCGTCGCCAGCGAGCTCGTCGGCGAGGGTCCGAACGGCGGGCCGCCGTATCACATCGAATACGACCCGCGTCTCGGCGACTGCCCACGCTGCGGACCGGCGCACTGCAAGGCGGCGGTCCTACGCGCGCGGCGCCGGCCGGGCGACACCGTGTGGGTCTTCGGCGACGGCGCCAGCGACCTCTGTCCCGCGCGCGAAGCCGACCTCGTTTTCGCCCGCGCTCACCTTTCCGCGCTCTGCGCCGCCGAGCGCCTGCCGTGGCGTCCGCTCGACTTCGTCGCCGCGCGCGCCGCCCTCGCCGAGGTCAGCTCGTGAACGAGGTGCCGGCTCACGACCGGGCGCTCGCCTCAGACCGCGACCTGGCGCCCGCACATCGAGCGCAGGAGCCGGAGTGAGCACGCCGCTCGTCGACCGCGAGCGCGTCTCGCGGAACGCCCGCCAGTTCACGAAGTTCGCCATCGTCGGCGGCAGCGGGGTCATCGTGAACCTCGCGGTGTTCAACGCCACCCTGATCGTCTGGCATCTCGCGACCGGCCGCCCTCTCTCGAACCTCGGATTGACGGCCGACTACACGGCGAACGGGCTGGGGTTCGTGGTCAGCGTCGTCAGCAACTATTACTTCAACCGGCGCTGGACCTTCCGCTCCACGGGACGCGTCGCCACTGAGTTCGCCAAGTTCCTGACGGTCAGCGTCGTCGCCTACGGCGTCAACCTCGGGATCTTCACCATCGCGCACACCGTCTTCGACCTGCGCGGCAACCTGAGCCAGCTCATCGCCATCGCCTGCGTCATGCCGGTGAACTTCATCGCCAACAAGCTGTGGAGCTTCCGCGAAACGTGAACGGCGCGGCGCGGCGCGGGGCGACCGAGGGCGCGGCTTCATCAGGCGGCGCGGCCGGGGGCGGCCGCGCCGCCCCCGGCCGCGCCGCCCCCCGCCGCGCCGCCCCGCCGCCCTCAAGCGGCGAGGGGCCGGACCGTCCGGTCCGGCCCCTCGCCGCCGTCCTCGTCACGTCGCTCCTGACCCTCGTCGTCCTGGTGTTCGTCCTGCCGAACCTGTGGTACGGCATCCACGACATCTCCGACATCCCCGTCTACCAGGCTTACGCCGACCAGATCGCCCAGGGGCTCACCCCCTACCGCGACTTCGACATCGAGTACCCGCCGCTTGCCGTCCCGCTCTTCCGCATCCCGGGCGCCGGCATCCCCATCGAGCTCTTCATGCGCCGCTTCAGCATCCTGATGGGCGCGATCACCATCGCGACCGGCGCCCTGGTGGCCCTCGCGGCCTGCAGCCTCTGGCCCCGAGGACGGCACGCCTACCTCGCCGGGACCCTGTACGCGATCGCGGTCGCGTTCACGGGGGCGATCGTCGTCAACCGCTATGACGCGGCCGTCGCCCTCGTCGTCGCCGCCTTCCTGCTCTGCCTCGTGCGCCGCTGGTACATACCCGCGGCCGTCGTCCTCGGCCTGGGCTTCGCCCTCAAGATCACGCCGGCCGCGCTGCTGCCGCTGGTGCTGCTGCTCGCGGGGTCTCCGCGGCGCTGGCTCTGGCCCATCGTGGGCTTCGCGGCCGCCGCCGTTGCCGGCTTCATGCCGTACTTGGTCATCGCCCCGCAAGGCATCTGGCACGTCTTCCGTTACCACCTCGAGCGTCCCCTGCAGATCGAGAGCGTGCTGGGCACGCCGATGCTGCTCGGCAATGCTCTGGGGCGCTGGTGGGTCGAGGTCGGTCACAGCCATGGCTCGCATCAGCTCATCGCGACGGGCGCCGGCGTCGCCGCCGACCTCTCCGGCGTGCTCACCTTCGGCGCCCTGGTGATCGTCTACGTCGTGCTGCTCGTCCATCGCGCGCGACTGCGCGCGACCCCCGAGCAGCTCCCCCTCGCCGTCCTCGCCCTGCTCCTGGCCCTGATGACGTTCGGCAAGGTGCTCTCACCGCAGTACTTCATCTGGATCCTGCCCGTCCTCGCCCTCGTCGCCGTCCGCGAGCCGCTGCTCGGCCTGCTGGGCGCTCTCGTGCTCGCGTTGACCCACGCCGAGTTCCCCGCCCTCTACTGGAACGTGGTCGACCTGCAGCCCGCCGCGCTCACCCTCGTCGCCATAAGGAACGTGCTGCTGGTGGCGCTGTTCTGCGCCGCCTTCTCGAAGCAGTGGCGTCTCCCTGGCGTATAATCGCCCGGCCTGCAACGCACGCCTGCAACGCACTCCGGCGAAAGAGAGTCGCCCCTTGACCGAACGCGTGGAAACGACGACTGTCCGCCGGTATCTCGAGATCCTCCGGCGGCGCAGGTGGGTGATCATCGAGTCCGCCGTGGCCATCACGGCGATCGTGGTGCTTGTCAGTTTGCTTCAGCCCACAGAGTACACGGCGAAGGCGCGTGTCATGGCCGTGTCGCAATCGCCGTCGCTGAGCGTCGTCGTCGGGACCAACGTCGACCTCTCGAAACCGGACGAGCGCGAGCTGGCGACCCTCGCCAGTTTCGTCGTCACTCCCGAGATCGCGAAGCGGGTAGACGAAGAGCTCGGCTGGCGTGATAGCCCCTCCGCCCTGCTGGCCGACACGACCGCAGAAGCCGACCCCAACGCCGACGTCATCGTGATCAGCGCACAGCGCTCGGATCCCGAGCAGGCAGCGCAACTGGCCAACGCCTTCGCCGGACAGTTCGTCCAGTGGCGCAAGGAGGACCAGCAAGGGTCGTTCGACGAGGCGATCGACCTTGTCGAACAGCGTATCGGCCGGACCGCTCCGGGGAGTGCCGAGCGTAAGGCGCTCACCGACCAGCGCAGTCAACTCGAAGTCTACAGAGCCTTGGTCACCGGCGGACTCACGATCGGTGAGACAGCGGAGGCGCCCGACAGCCCGTCGAGCCCCAAGCCGTTCCGTGACGGCGCGCTAGCCCTGGCGGCTGGGTTGGTGCTCGGCATCGGACTCGCCTTCATGCGCGAATCACTCGATGTCAAGCTCCATTCGGCCGACGAGATCGCCGAGCGCACGACACTCCCCGTCATCGCCGCCATCCCTGAACTTCGCAAGGGTGAGAAGAGCACCGACCGCCTGACCGTCCTTCACGATCCTCGCGGCCCCATCGCTGAGGCCTATCGCTTCTTGCGCACCAATCTCGAGTTCGTCGACATCGACCGCGACGCGCGAGTCATCATGGTCACCAGCCCGCTCCCCGAACAGGGCAAGTCGACCACGATCGCCAACCTTGCCCTCGCCTTTGTACGCGCCGGCAAGAGCGTCACGCTCGTCGAGGGCGACCTGCGGCGCCCCTCGCTGCACCGCTTCTTCCACATCAACGACACCCGCGGAGTCACCTCGGTCGTGGCCGGGACCACCTCGCTCGAAGACGCCCTGCAGGTGCTCACCTTCCGCGACCAGAGCGCCCCGGTCACGACCCTCGCCGACATCGCTGCGCAGGTTGATGCGCACACCGGAAAGGCTGACGCGCACACCGGTAGCGACCTCGTGCTCAGAGTGCTGCCGTCGGGCGCTTTGCCGCCCAACCCCGGCGAGATCGTGGGTTCGCGGCAGCTCGCCACGATCCTCAGGAAGCTACGGGACACGTGCGACTACGTGCTCGTCGATGCTCCCCCGATGTTCGCCGTCGGCGATGCGACCGCCCTGGCCGCCAGCGTCGACGGGGTCATCGTGATCGTCCGTCTAGGTCAGACGACGGCCGATACCGTCAAGGACGTCGAGGACTTCTTCGACCGTGTCCCCGCCCGCTCGCTCGGCATCGTCGTGACCGGGGTATCCGGCGAGGCCAGGGGCAAGTACTACCGCTACGAGAAGTACTACGGGTGATCATCGCCCCGTCCTGTTCCTGGCGACGAGCTCCCCGTACGTCCGCACAAGCGCCCCGGCGCACACACGCACGTCGAAGCGAGCGCGCGCCAACCTGCCCGCCGCCACACCCATCGCCGGCCAGAGGTCTGGTCTTCCCACCAAGTCGGTGAATCGCGTGTCAAGGGCTTCCTGATCGCCTTCCGGGACCAGGACCCCGGTGACACCATCCTCCACCACCTGGGGGATGTCGCAGTGCGTCGTCGCAACGACGGGCATGCCGCTCGAAGCGGCCTCGACGATCGTGACGGGAGCCCCCCCCTCGCTGTCGCCGTCGGGAGCGCTGAGGCTGGGAGCAAGGAAGATATGGTGGTCGTAGAAGGCGTGGACGAGCTCGTCGTAGGGCACCATCCCTCGCGCCGTGACGACGTCTTCGAGGCGGCGCCGGCGAATGACTTCGTCTATCCGGCGCCGTTCGGCTTCTTCGACCGGACTCCCGTTGGAGCCACCGATGAGCGTGACGCGCACGTCGTGCCCGGCGGCCCGAGCGGCGCCCACGGCCTCCAGGCCCGCCGGTATCCCCTTCTTGGGACGAAAGCCGCCGGCGATCAGCACGCGTACGGGGCCCTCCGGCTCGACCATGCGCGGGCGACATGGTAACCGGTCTGTCTCCACACCGAGCCGCTGCACGCGGACCTTGTCCTGCGGACAACCGAGCTCGACGATGGATCCGGCCATGAACGGGCCCTCACAGAGCACCAGGTCGGCGGCGGCGAAGAGTTCTTCGTAGCGGCGCCGCCACACCGGCCAAGTCCGCGGATACATGGTCACGTCGTGGCCGTAGAAGGTGACGACGTGCGGTGTCCCAAAGCGCCGCGCCAAAGGCAGGTCGTTCCACCCCCGATAGCCGAAGTGCGAGTGCAGCACGGTCGGGTGACGCTCGCGGAAGGCGCGGACGTAGGCGGGAGGCGAGACCCTTAGACGTAGCCGGCGCGCGTCGCGCACGAGCCGACCCCACATGCCCTCGCCTCCGACGTAGATGGAGCGCCACGGGAAGCGGCCGAGATTCGCCGTGGAACCAGCCAGCACCAGCGCGTCCGTCCCCTCGGCGTACTTCACCTCGTTGAAGGCCCAGGTCATCGTGAGCGGCAGCCACACCTCGAATGAATGGGCGATGACGAGCGGGAGATCGTCTCTCGCGTCCACCTCACTGAAGGTCTCCGTTCGCGGTGCGTCCGTCGTTCTCATGGGCGGCCCCGTCGCAAGCGCAACTTACCGGCGGCCGAGGACACGGCGCACGGCGCGGATCACATCGTCCACGTCCTCGTCACTGAGCGCCGGTGACAGCGGCAGGCTGACGGTCTGGCGCCCCACGGTCCACGCCGCGGGATACTCCTCAGGGCGCCATCCGAACCGTTCTCGATAGTACGGATGCTCCGGGATGGAGAGATAGTGGACGCCGACCCCGATGCCCTCGCGCGTCATGGCCTCGAGGAAGTCGTCGCGCGTGATGCCGCAGCGTTGCGCATCGATCATGATGGTGTACAGGTGCATGGCGTGTCTGCTGCTGGGCTCGGGCTCGGCCGGCAGCCCGAGCCCGAGCCCAGCCAGCTCCTCCTGGTAACGCTCCCAGACCCGTTGCCGACGGCCATGGTTTCCTTCGACCCGGGCGAGCTGGTGGATACCGAGGGCCGCCTGCAAGTCGGTCATGTTGTACTTGTATCCGCACTCGGTCACGTAGTAGTGACGATAGCCCTCGTCGCTGAACCGTCTCCAGGCGTCTTTGCTCATCCCGTGCAACGCCAGCACTTTGATACGGGCAGCGTCTTCCTCGCGCCGGGCGAGCACCATCCCGCCCTCGCCAGTCACGACGTTCTTCGTCACGTAGAAGCTGAAGCAGCCGAAGTCGCCGAACGTGCCCGCGTGCTCCCCCCGATACTCCGTCTCGATCGCGTGGGCGCAGTCTTCGATCAGAGCAAGCCCGTGACGTCGGCACAGCGCCGTGATGGCGGCCATGTCGCACGGTCGCCCGGCGAAGTGCACAGGGAGGACCGCGCGGGTACGCGGCCCGATCGCCGCCGCCAGAGCGGCCGGGTCGATGTTGGTCGTCTCGGGATCGATGTCGACGAGCACCGGCGTCGCTCCAGCGTGGATGATCGCATTCACAGTCGCGGCGAACGTCATCGCCGTCGTGACCACTTCATCGCCGGGCTGCAGGTCAAGAGCCAGCATGGAAAGATGCAGCGCCGCCGTACAAGAGCTGACGGCGACAGCGTGAGGCGCGCGGGCATAGGCGGCGAAATCGCCCTCGAAGCGGGCCACCTTCGGACCCGTCCCGAGCCAGCCACTGCGCAACGAGGCCACGACCTCGGCGATCTCGGTCTCGCCGATCTGGGGGGCGCCGAAGACAAGGAAGCGGTCTGGCGGGCGCACAGGAGCCGCAGTCATGGGACCTCCCGCCGGACGGCGCCATCGCCGCCGGAACGGGCGCGTCTGACGGCAGCGACGCTAGTCTCACTGCCGCCTTCAGGCATCGAAGTCCGCCGGCAACCAGCCTCCATAGACCTGTCTCAACCAGATCTCCATCGTCAGGTATCGTGCCACGAGTTCGGCTGAACCGCGACCAGCCTGCACCTCGTCCCAGTCCCGCCGCACGGCGTCTCTGGCGACGTACTGCGTCGCGAGCGAATCCGGACTGAGCACCAGCCGTTCGTAGAAGCTCCTGGCCGGATCGACGCGAAACCATGCAGGGTAATCCGCGTAGTCTTTTGGCCCGCGGCGGTCGAGCCCCACAGCGCTGCTCTTGCCTGTGAGGCGCTTCTCGACGGCGCGCCAGTAGCGATACACCCTGCCGCTGCCGCGCACCCACGAAATGGGGACACCCGTCGCCGCCCACGGAATGTCGTCGTAGAGATCGGGGTATGTGCGCAGCAGCATGGCCCTGTACAGCCGACCGCGATAGCGCATGCGGTCGGGCAGAGAGTAGACGAACTCGATCATGCGGTTGGCGCTGAACGGCCGCCGTGGATGCAGAAGCGCCTCGTCAGTCTGGGCGGCCGCCGACCAAAGCCTACGCACGCGGTTCTCAAGGTGGACGTACTCGGAACGGCCCAGGCTTTCGTATTCGTCCAGATCATCCAGCCACTCTGCGGGGCATCCCGTGTAAGCAAGCACGAAACGGCGGTCGAACCGGTCGAGGACATTGCGTGACTGCAGGCTGTCGCCGCGGACGAAGTTGTCGCCGCCATATCCCTCCAGATAGGTGTCGAACAACCCAGCGGCCGACTCGAGGGCCTCTACCCCATGAAGATGGGTGATGTTGACCATCCCCCCGGTTCGCCAGATCGCCGGAATGCGCGGCGCCAGCCAGTTCGCCGGCGTCAGCTCGTAGATGAAGTGCGGCACATGAAGCCGTCTGCACACCCGAGCGGCGATCTGGACGTCGAGACAGTCGCGAACGCCGAAGGACAGCGCCGCCGTCAGGTGACGCGGCGCAGCAGCGGCGGCGACGGCGCGCGAGTCGAGGCCACCGCTGAGGTACACCCCCAGCCGCGTCGCGCCGACGCAACGCGCCTCGACCGACTCGGTGAACAGGCGGGCCGCCTCATCGGCCGCCTCGACGAGCGGCGGAGGGTCTTCGACCCTCGCGATGTGGTCCCACCACCAGTACCGTTCGGTCGTGACCGAGCCGTCGGTGAGATCGAAGGAGACGACGCTCCCGGGAGGCACCAGTTGCACACCCGCGAACCACGTCCGTTGTCCAAGCATATGACCGACCTGAACGAACTCCCGCACAGCCTGTTCGTCGACCCGCGGCACGAACGACGGCACCGCGAGCAGACCGCCCAGAGTGGTCGACCAGGCCAGAGCGCCGCCGACCACCGTCCAGAAGAGGAAGCGGTCCCCGAGACGATCAGTCACGAGGTGGACACATCCCGCGCGGCAGTCATGCACCACGGCCACATAGCGGCCGTCGAGGGCGGCAAGCGCCGCGGCCCGCCCGTCTCGCCTGAGAAAAGCTCGGAGCACACAGACAGCAGCCGTCCTGGGTCCCGGTTCGAAGCCGCCACAGGTCGCTTCAGTCGCATAGACCTCGCCATCGAGCCAGACAGCCATGCCGTCCTCCTCGGCAAGCGGCGACGATCCTTGTCTGGCGCCGTTCACCGCTATCGCCGAGAAGCCCCCTTGCGAGTCCGCCGAATCCCGCGCCCCGGCATGGTCGCGTTCGAGCTGGACCATCCTGGCGAGGGCCCGCTCCGCGCCCGGCCACCGCGGATCGTATCTGGCGAGGCCCCCGAGACCTGTCACTCCACGGCCTCCCTGCCCGTCCCGCGCACCATCGCCCAGTACGAGCGCACGTAGCCGCGTGAGACGACACGCCATGCGACCAGGTACGCGACTGCTCCTGCCGTGACGAGTACGCCCAGCTCGAATGCCTGCCCAAGCCCGGTCGGACGAAGCGTCACCTGCAGTCCCAGGACCACCAGGCCCATCGACGCTGCCGTGACCGCCGGCCGCGCAAGACGACGGAGGTACTCGAGCCAGCCCATTCCGACGATGCGTCCGATGAGCCAAAGCTCCACAAAGAAGAACGACAAGTTCACGACCGTGTGTCCCCACGCCACCGCACCGGTCCCGTGACTCACGACCGCCCAGAGGATTCCCACAGTCACCGTCGTGCTCGCCACGTTGAGCCAGAAACCCACGTCGGCTCTGCCTTTGGCGAGCAAGACCGACCCGAGCGGATTACTCAGGCACTTCAGTACACCCATGGCGACCATTATCTGGACGAGCACGACCGCTTCCTGCCATGACGGTCCGAAGATCACCGGCACCGCCAGCGACGCCGTGACACCGAGACCGATGAGCAGAGGAAACGCGAGGAACGCGACGACCTCGATCAGTTCGCCGAAGCCGCGCCGCATGGCATCGGGGTCATCCTGCCGTCTCGCGAACAGCGGGAAGGCGACCTTCGTCAGCACAGGGTTGAGCTTGCTGACGGGAACGACGACGAGGTTGTATGCGATCGTATAGACCCCAAGCTGAGAGGGACCGAGGTAGCGGCCGATGAGAAGATAGTCGACGTTGGCCGCCCAGTAATAGATGCTCTGCTCGCCCATCTGGTACAGGCCGAACGAGACGAATCCGCGCATGTCGCTCCATCGCCAGTGCAAGCGCGGCCGCCAGCGCATCCACCCCACGGCCGCGGTCGTGGACGCGCGCACCGTCGCCTGAGTGAGCTGGCCCCCCACGAGAGCGTAGACGCCCTGGCCAGCCGCCGCCAACGCGACAGCGACGACAAGACCGGCCGCGGCGGCGGCCATGTCGCGCCGCGCGAGCAACCCGAACTCCAGGTCGCGCTGGAGCAGGACCTGGAACTGCTGTCCAAGCGGAGTGATCACAAAGGTCAAGCTCATCAGCCGCAGCGGCTGGACGAGCCCCGGCTCACGGAAGAACGATGCCACGAGCGGCGCCGAAACGGCCACGACGACGCCGATCGTGACGCTGACCCCGACGTTCGTCCAGTACAACGACGACAACTGGTCTCGCTCTGCTTCCTGGTGATAGATGATGGCGTTCGAAATGCCCGCGTCGGCGTATACCTGCGCGAAGCCGACGACAGTGGCGATCATCGACATGAGGCCGAAGTCCGCCTTGCTCACCAGCCTTGCGAGGATCGCGACCTGGATCAGACCGAGGGCCGTCACTGTGATCATCCCGAGTGTCGTCCACTTGACGCCACGCACGGCAGTGCCGCGCAGGGAGCCGCTGTCAGCCGTGCTCACGAGCCCGCTCCGCACCGCCGCGCGTGGCCCTCGGCACCCGACCCGCGACGTCCCAGGACCACTACGGGGCTGGGTAGTTCCTCGGCGCCCACCCGTTCCTTGAAGACGCGCACGCCTTCATGGCCACCATCCGGGTTCATGTCGAACCACTCAAGCCCTCGGTCGAACGCATCCTTGACCATCTCGTACACGAGCAGGTTCGCCGGGCGCAAGAAGAAGTACTCGGAACGGGCCGCCGCGTGCCAGTACGTCACGTGGCGAGGCGCATAGAGGCAGATCCCACCGGCGATCGTGAGGCGTTCATCCGCTGTCGCAAGCCAGAGACGCACAGTGTCGTCGCCGCGTCGTCGCAACGACTCGAACAGGGGCGCATCGTAACGCGAGGTCGCCGCGTCACCCCAGCGGCGCAACGAATCAAGATAGATCTTGTAATACTCGGCCCAATCTTCGGCGTTCCGGGCGCAGCGGACCACGACCCCGCTCTTCTTCGCCTTTCGGACGGCGCAGCGATGACCATGACCGGCGCGCCGACAAACGTCGTCGAAACCGGGGGCCAGCCGGATCACATGAGTGATGTCGCCTTCGGTCGCAAGACTCGCCAGGTCGGCAGAGTGGGCATCGAAAGGGTTGATGCGCCACCAAAGCGGGAGCCGGGACTGCGCCAGCCACTTCGAGACGGCGAGCGTCCGCTCGCGCCCGAGAGGTTCGACGCTCAGCCAACCGCCATACATCCCGGCCGGAGATGCAAGAAAGCGCCTGGAGAACCGGCGGCGCTCGCTGCTCAGCGGCACGACGACACTGAGTCCATCGCCGAAGCGGAGCAGGGTCGGCGCCGGACGCGTCCGCCCGCCTGCGTACAAGGACCAATCCTCGGCCCAGGCGCGCGACAGGGAGTATGTGGACGCGGAGCACGCAGCGTACGCCGCGTCCCATTCGGCCGCGGTCGCCGCCCGGACCTCGCAGAGCGCAGCCCTCACGACCCCCGCGAGCTCCCTGTGCGGCATCCCTCCATGTTGTGCAGGAGCACGACTCTCCTCGTTTCCCGGGGACGCGAGGAATCTGGCACAGACACCGCCGGCCGCGTCCGCTTGCGCTTTCGCGTCCGCTACTTCCAGAGGATTCTACCGCGGCACGCAGCGAAGACGCGGCTCCAGTATAGAATCCGTGCATCCACAGCGCGAGGCACAGCGCCAGGCGCGCTGATCACCGGTAGGGCATGCAGCGACCGCCAAGAGCACGCTTGTTCGGCATCCAGATCGACCGCCTCACCATGGATGAGACCGTGGACCGCGTCGGGGAGCTCATCGACGGCGGCGTGCCGACCCAGCACTGCGCCGTCAACGCCGGCAAGATCGTGCTCATGGAGGACGACGAAGAGCTGCGTCGGATCATCGGATCCTGCGCCCTTGTCAGCGCCGACGGCCAGGCCGTCGTGTGGGCGTCGCACATTCTGGGCGACCCGCTCCCGGAGCGCGTGGCCGGCATTGACCTGTTCATGCGACTGCTGAGTCTGGCGGAACGGCAGGGGTACAGTGTCTACTTCCTTGGAGCTCGCCCGGAGGTCGTCGCCGAGGTCGTCCGCCGGGCGAGGCTGCGCCACCCGTCGCTGCGCGTGGCCGGGTGGCACGACGGGTACTTCACTGAAGCCGACCAGCCTGAGCTGCTCGCCGAGATCGCCGGCGTCCACCCCGACATACTGCTCGTGGGCATGCCCAGCCCACGCAAGGAGTACTGGCTGGCGGCCAATCTCGAGCGCACTCGCGCAACGTTCGCCATGGGCGTCGGAGGCAGCTTCGACATCCTCGCGGGCGTCACGACACGAGCGCCATATCTGCTGCAGCGCCTGGGCCTTGAGTGGGCCTGGCGCTTCGCCGCGGAGCCTCGCCGCTTGTGGCGACGGTACTTCGTGGGCAACTTTCGTTTCTTGAGCATCACGGCGCGCCAGCGCCGTCGCGGACGCCTGTAGCCATACCCGGCGACAGATAGCCGCCTAGCCGCCTCAAGTAATCCCCTTCCAACGCCGACATCTCGGAGTGAGCCGAAGGTATCGGCTCGGCACTTGGAATCGAAGCGAGTCGCGCCGGTGCGACATGGGGGTCTCCCCGCGGGAAACTACTGGAACGGCTCGCTTCCACAGGGGTGGAAGGAGACACCGTGACCAGGAAGCTCGCGGTTCTCGGCGGGGTCTTCGCGATCGTCTTCGCTGCGGCTCTCTGGGTCGTCCCGGCGCCTTCCGCACAGGCGTCTCCGCACACCTATCGCTGCAAGGTCGTCAAGCGGACAGCGCAGTACGTCGTGGTCAGCCATCACCATCCGCGTCTGCACGCGGTGGTCCGCCGTGGTCAGCGCTTCACGACGTCGCACGGCACACGCTATCGCGTCGTGAAGCGCGCCCGTAGCTTCGTGGTCCTTCGCCAGGCAGGCAATGTACGTGCGCGTCGTTCCGATGGAGCCCACCCAGTGGGCAAGGTGGGCAAGGACAAGCACCCGCTACCCGCCACCCCGAAGCCGAGACCGAAGCCCACGCCGACGCCGACGCCTTCGGCGACGCCCACGCCCACGCCGACGCCCACGCCGACGCCCACGCCCACGCCGACGCCTTCGGCGACACCGACGCCCACGCCAACGCCCACGCCTCCGGCGACGCCGACGCCGACGCCGACGCCTTCGGTCACGCCCACGCCCACACCGACGCCCACGCCTTCGGCGACACCGACGCCCACACCGACGCCGACGCCTTCGGCGACGCCGACGCCCACGCCGACGCCGGTCGTTGGCGCTGGACACCCCAGTCTCATTCTGACGACGTCCGACATCGACGCGATCCGCGCACGCCTTGAAGCGCGTCTGGAACCGGAGTCGTCAGCCTGGCGCGTGTTCCTCAGCGCGCGCGTCAAGCCGGCCCTTTCCGGCGATCCCGGTGTGGTCGCAGGGCCACTCACATCCGGCGGTGTCGGCAGTACGCTCGAGCTCGCGCTGGACAAGGATGGCGGCGCCGCCCGTAATCTCGCTCTTGCCTATGCATTCACCGGCGACACAAGTTATGCCGCCAAGGCACGCGCATACCTGCTCGCCTGGGCTGCCGGGAACACACCGACCACATGCGAGGACTGCGGCGACAAGTGGGCCGGCTCATACCAGGCGCACGGCGCCTTCATGTTCGCCTATGCGTACGACCTCATCTATGACTCGGGGGTCCTCAGCCGCGCGGACATGACGATCGTCGAGAGTTGGTTCCGCAGATTCGTCGACGCGCTTGACACGTATAACGTTCAGCTCAAGAACGAATGGGTGATCACACATCCGTCCTACACGCTCCCATACGCTTGGGATGCCTCCAGGAGCTACAACGTCTACGACGATTACGTGGGCGGCGACAGGGCCCTCCTGCAGCAGACGGCTCGTCTGGCGATGGCCCGTGTGATCGGGTACACGTCCGTCGTCGGCGACATCCTTGACTGCTCGACGGACGTCCTCTGCTTGGACAGTATGTCGAAATCGTCGCTGACACCGCGAAACGACGGGGATGGCGTTTCCGGCCACGCCTCGCCAACACCACAGGTGAACGTGTACAAGAAGCCGATCAGCGGTCGCGGTGGGACTGTCGACTACATGACGTACAACACTCGCCTGGACGCGGTTATGTTCGAGATTGCGGAGAACTCCGGTTGGAATGCCGGAAAGTCGGCCACACTACGCACCCGCCTGCGCAACGCATGGGATTATCTGGCACGGTATTTCGGCCCCGATGCTGAGCCTGCGTTCGCGCCGAACGACACTCCGTCGGCAAGCGCATGCCTGCCTCGTTTCGCCCTCGCCTACAGGGAGTTCGGAGACAGCTCGTACCTGGCGGTGCTGAACAGCGGAGATCGGTCCACGTACTACGAACCCCAACTGCTCGGCCCCGTGACGCTCACGCACTCGATCGTACGCTGACAGCGTGCCTGCATCGCGGACCGGCTCACACGATGGGGCCGGGGTTCCCGGCGGGAACCCCGGCCCCATCGCTCTCCTCCCTCAGCAGCACACCGGCGACCTCTGCCAGGCCCATGATGACCGCGGTCACCGCGACTTGACCTTTGACGTTGAACTGCGGGGACGAGATCGAAACGACCAGTAGACTAACGACCATGACGCGCGATCCCATGATCAGCCCCACGAGCCATGGATCTCCACTCGTGAATGAAGGGCGCAGGTCACGCCACGAGAAGAGAAAGGCGGCCATCATCCACGCGAACAGGCCGAGGCCGAGGACCCCCATCCTCTGTACGAACCACAGATAGTTGTTATGGATGTAGACCTTGACGAAGGGCTTCACGCCGTAGCGTGAGAAATCGAAGAGGTAGCCGGTGCCAAGACCGTTGCCGAACACCGGGTGTCGCCCGATCTGCTGCTCGACAGCACGGTTCTCGATCAGACGATACTGGATACTGGTGTCGGAGGCATAGGCTCCTATCGCCAGCGCCCGAGTCACGAGCGACTCGAACAGCGCGGGACTGAAAGCAGCAAGGGCAACGACCACGGTCAGGAGCAACCCGAGGCCTCCCACGACGAGACGCACTCGCTGACCGGCGCGAGTGATCACGAACAAGAACGCCATGCCCGCGCCCAGACCGATCCAGTAGCCACGCACCAAGGCGAGAAGCACCCCGACCAGCGACGCCACCAGAAGGAGCCAAAGATACCAGGGGCGGCGGCGACCCGAAGGCCACACGACGACCATCGTGGCAAGCATCGCGGTGCCCATGACGAACACCTCGTTGGGCGCCGGGAAGCGCGACACGCCCTCTTCTACGAAGTTGATCCTCTCGCCCTGTCCCTGCAGAGCCAACAACGCCCCGATCACGAAGTCCGTCACAAGACAGACGCCGAGCACACGTAACACCAGCTTGATCACGTCCTTGCTTCTGACCAGGGTGATGATCCAGAGAAAGAGCACGTAATACGCAAGACCGCGGGCGTCTTGAAGGATGACCTTGATGTCGTTACCGCGAAGCTGACCGATGACCGCAGCGATCATCACCCAGACAAGAAAGAGAATGACGGGGACCGTGAGCGGAGAGTGGACGATCTCAATGGAACGCGTGAGCAACAGTTGTACCGACCAGCTCAACACGAGAAGCATGAGAAGAACGTCGACGATGAAGATCCCGCCGCCGCCCACGGGAATGCGGTACTTGAGCGCCATGTCGCCAGGAAGAACGAGGGCGGTGACGAGAAGCACGACGCCAAAGACCAGGGTGCCGCGCGGGGTACCGATCCACGGTACGAGCAGAGCTGCGACGCCGATCGCCGCAGCCATCGCGACGGCGACCCCGACCGACCGCGTCGCTACCACGAACACGCCGGCCTGCAGAACGAAGACGGCTATCCAGAACGGGCTTGCGAACCCGGCCCGGCACTCGCCACTGACCTCGAGACGCTTCATCGGAAGACCCCCGGCGGCGGTCCGGAGCGGCCGAGGAGTCCGTCGCGCAAGCCGGCGTACAGGGCCCGCCGCGTCACGCCCCCGTCGCGCGAAACCATGCCCTTGGCGCACTGCCGGATTCCCCACGACAGGGCTGACGCGACTGCGACCCTTGTATGGCCGCCCCGCTCCGCAAGCAGCAGGCGATTGCGTGCAAGAAGGTACACCGCGAGTGGAGACCACACCCTATGGCCTCCACGCATGGCCACGTCGTGGCGCACATGCGCCGCCGGCACGACCATCACTCGCCAGCCGCGCCCTCTCGCGCGGAGGCTCCACTCGACGTCCTCGTAGTACATGAACAGACTCGCATCGGGCGGTCCGGCGTCGGCGACGAAAGCTGTCCGACAAAGGACGGCGCAACCTGTCGCATAGTCAGTGTCGTATGGTCGTCGGTTCGCGCCGACAGGAGTGCGCGTGCAGTGGGCGGTGGCCATCGTGCGCATGTCGACCGTGCCCGCGGCGTACCAGACAGTGCCGTCGCCGCGCAGAATCACCGGCGTCAAGAGCGCCGCACGGGGCTCCCGCGTGCCTGCATCGAGCAATTCAGCGAGGCATGACCGGCCGACCTCGACATCGTTGTTCAGTACCCAGATCCAAGAGGCGCCCCCTGCCAGTGCTTCGCCTGCCGCGTAGGCCATCGCGCCAGCGTAGCCGACGTTACCCGGGGAGCGGAAGGTGCGGACTGAAGGCCCACCTCGCGGCGCGGTGAAGTCGCCCTGGTTGTCGACGACGAGGACGACATCCGGCGCCACCTCGCCGGCACAGACAGAGGCGATCGTCCGCCGCGTCTGACCAACATGGCCATAGTGGACGATCGTGGCCCACACACTCACGCCACGCCACCCTCGGACCCGCGGGAAAGACCGAGCAGTTCGACGATGCGCGCTGCGCGCGCGTCCCACGTCTCACCCGCTACAGCCGCATAACGCGCCTCGCGTCGTGCCGCCGAGTCGTGCACGATCTCATCTTCGAGCGCCGACGCGAATGCGCCAGAGCCCTCGGCGACACGCACGAACGGTCGCAGAGGCTCGTACGGTGGCGGGCTCGTCGCGACCACCGGTCTGCCGGCCGCCAAGTATTCATACACTTTGAGCGGGTCCATCGTGTCGACGATGCCCCCGCGATGGTGGGGAACAAGACATACGGAAGCCGCCGCAAGCAGGCCGGGCACGTGCTCGTGGGCGACGGCAGGCTCGATACGCAGGTTGGGTGGGCTGCCGCTCGGCAACCGAAACCCGTCTGCGCGGGGACCGATCAAGCGGAAAGCGAACCCCGGCTGTGCGGCGGCCACTTGGGCCAGAAGGTCGACGTCGACGCGTTCCTGGAGCGTACCGACGTACACCGCCACGGGCGTTCCGGGCGTGACATCAGGAAACGCGGCAGGGTCCGGAGAGACATTTCTCCACAGGGCCATGTCCACGGCGTTGGGAAGGACCTCTGCCCGCCCCCGGGGGGCAAGACGGCGAATGAGGGTCCCGTTGACCGCGAGCACAAGTCCAGCACGCTCCGCCAGTATCGCGTAACCCTGCTCGACGGCTCGGAGATCGACGCCGGGCAGCAATCTCCAGTCGTCAATCGCGTCGAACACGAGAAGATCGCACTCAAAGCTGGTCGCCAGCCTGGCTGCCTGCGGGTCAGCGACCCAGACGATGCGCGGCGCCCCCGACGGCAGGGCCTGCTCCACAGCACTCCGAAGACGCCGCCACCCGAGGAGCTCGTTTGCGCGCCTGCCGGGATGCCAGGCCGCCGGCAGCGGGAGACGAAACGCGTACCGCACCGCCACCACCCCATCGGCGACGGAAGTGACCGCCTCAGCCCTATGCTCGCGAGGCCGGTGGGTGCGGTTCCTATAGCGCGGCGTATCGACCACCGCGATGCGCTCGACCTCGGAACGCCGCGCCAGCGCCTTCACGAGTGCGGCGTTGCGCCCGCAGAAGCCCTGCTCGTTCCAGGTCCACCAGTCGTTGTGGCCGAAGACCAGGAACCTCACAACGAGCCTCCCAAGCTTCGAAGGAGCTGAGCCGCCGACTTCTGCCATTCATCTTCCCACCGCACAGCCAAACGGCGTGAGCGCGCGGCATAGTCGTCGGCGGCCGCAAGAGCCACTCTGATGCCCGCAGCGATCCCGTCGGCGTCATCGCTGACGTAGACGGCCGCGTCGCCGAATCGCTCCCGGAGTACGGCTTGGCCCGACACGACGACCGGCCGACCGACCGCGAGCGCTTCGTAGCCGCCAGAGAGCAACGTGTCAGGTCGCGTCGTGAGCACCACCACCACCTCGGACGACGCGAGGCGATGCCAGTATTCGGCGTCGTCGAGGAACCCGGTCGGCACCAGATTGTGCGGCCACCGGGAAGTGTCAACCAGTGGGTGGCCGGTGACGTACATCGTCACCTCGCTGAGCGAACGCGCGACCGACGGAAGCTCATGGATGGGCTCGTCGGCCGAGTACGTCGCCACGACCGTCACGGCGCCCTTCTCGACAGGGTCATCAATGTCCTCCGGGGGCGTCGGCAGCGGATCGGTGAGGACAGCGGCGCGGCAATGCCAGGAACGCAAACGATCCGCAAGACGTCGGTTGGTCACAAGGTTGACAGCGGCGTCGCGCAGGGCCGGCCACTCCAACAGCCGCAGCACGCGCCACTTGAGATCGTAGAAGCCGACGGTGTGCATGTCGACGACCAGCGTGGCCGGCTCGAGCCGACAATACGCCCACGCGACAAGGACGGCCGGCGCCGGCGGGTCCATGACCCACACTTCCGCCGGCCGAACCCTGCGCAGCAGTTGCCATGTCCGAGCGATCTGTACCGGGTACTTCAGTGGAGCGTAGAGCGGGCGCTTGAACCACGGCGCGCTCACTCGAGCCTGCTCAAGCCCCAGACGAGCCGCCAGTGTCTGAGTGCGCCTTGAGACCGGCGCCCAGGTGACGAAGACTCCCGGGCGGCGCGGTGATGCGCAGGCTGACTCGCTCAGACGCGCTTCCAACGTTGCGGATCCTCCGGGGCTGACGCTCAGACGGCTGCTCCAGTGCCGCCGGCCAGGCCACCGCTGCGAGATCCGCTCCCTCCCCACTGGGCGAGGACCGCGACGATGCGTTGAGCGGCATGCCCGTCCCACCGTTCCGGCCGACGACCCGCGCACGGTCCCGCTTGAAGCACTTCGACGACTGCCGCCACGATCGCATCACCGTCGCATGGGTCGACCAGACGATTGGTGCCCTCCGTGACGGTGACCGGACGCTCCGTCGTCGTCCGCATCGTGAGACAGGGCACGCCCAGCACCGTCGTCTCCTCCTGAACGCCTCCCGAATCAGTGAGCACCAGCCGCGCAGCACTCATCAGCCCCACGAAGTCGAGGTACCCGAGCGGCTCGGTGAGGACGACCCCGGGCCTCGCCTCCAGCAGGCCCAGAAGCCCCGCTGCCTGGAGGCGAGCGCGAGTCCTCGCGTGCACGGGGAACACGACAGGTAGCCACTCTGCGATCCGCTGCAGCACCTCCGTGACCAGCACCAGTCGCCCCGGGTCGTCGACGTTGCTGGGACGATGGAGCGTCACCAGCGCAAAGGCGCGACGGCTCATGGCCAACTGCTCCAGGATGCCGACGGTGACGGCGCAGCCGCGGAGTCTTTCCAGGGTATCGATCATCGTGTTGCCCACGAAGTGGATGCGTGCCGGCGATATGCCTTCGCGCAGCAGGTTGTCATTCGCACCAGCGAACGTCGTGAACAGCAGGTCTGCCACCTGGTCGGTGACCAGCCGATTCAGCTCCTCCGGCATCGAACGATCACCGCTCCGAAGCCCTGCCTCGACGTGAGCGACGGCGATGTGCAGTTTGGCGGCGCACAACGCCGCCGCAAGCGTAGAGTTCACATCGCCGACGACAAGGACGATATCCGGCCGCTCCGCCAGCAACACCGGCTCAAGTCGACGCAACACTTCGGCCGTCTGTTCGGCATGGCTACCGGAGCCGACGCCCAGGTAGTGGTCAGGCTCGGGCAGGCCCAACTCGCGGAAGAACACGTCACTCATGCCCACATCGTAGTGCTGCCCGGTATGAACGAGTGACTGACCGAAGCGAACGGCGGCGCCGTCGCCTGAAGCGGAGGCGTTCCACTCCTCGACCGCCGCCATGATCGGCGCCATCTTCACGAAGTTCGGACGCGCGCCGACAACGTGCAGGATCCGTGCGCGCACTGCACCGCCGTCGCGCCTCCCGGGCATCATCGCCACGACCTTGTACGCTTGGAGACAGCGAAGCGCGTCAGTACGCCCCGCGCTTCGACAACACCGCCGGCACGGTCTGCAGGAGCAGCTTGACGTCCCAGCTCAGACTCCAGCCGGTGGCGTACATGTAGTCCAGCTTCACCATCTCGTCGAAGGGGATGTCGCTGCGTCCGCTGACCTGCCAGAGACCCGTGATGCCGGGCGTGATGTCGAGGCGCTTCCGTGTCCACCCGTCGCACTGCCGGGCCTCTTCGACCAGCAGCGGGCGCGGGCCCACGAGGCTCATGTCGCCCTTCATGACGTTGAGGATCTGGGGCAGCTCGTCGAGGCTCCAGCGTCGCATCCAGCAGCCGACACGCGTCATACGCGGGTCTTCCTTGATCTTGAACATCGGACCCGAGTACTCGTTCGCGTCGCTCAGCTCCTCGCGCATCGCGTCCGCGCCGATGTGCATGGAGCGCATCTTCAAGATGTGGAAGACCTTGCCCCCGCGCCCCATGCGCTCCTGACGGTAGAACACGGGGCCTCGGGAATCGAGCTTCACGATCAACGCCAGGACCCCGATCACCGGCAAGGCGACGAGGCAGACGAGCCCGCCGGAGATCAGGTCGAAGACGCGTTTCACGGCACAGTTGAACGGACTGAGTTCGACGTGGGCGACGTCGAGGAGCGGGATGCCTTCGATCTCATCGAGGTCGGCGCGGGGGCTGATGACCTCGAAGAGGCGGGGCACGATGTTGACGGGCACGTCGGCGTCTCCGCAGGTGCGCACGACGTCGAGAAAGCGCTGGTGGCGGGCCTGCGAGAACGCCACGATCACCCTGGTGATGCGCTGCGCGCGGATGACGGCGGCGAGGTCGTCCAGCGCCCCCAACAGCGGCGGGGCCGGACCGTCGCCGTTCTTGCGCGGCCTGCCGTCGTCGAGGAAGCCGACGACTTCCATCTGCAGGTCGCTGCGGCGCCGCAGTTTGGCGGCCACAAGGTGGCCGACCTCGCCGGCGCCGACGACCAGCACCCGTTCCGTGAGCGCCGAGTCAGACCGGGACATGC
>ENA-UOWE01001835-UOWE01001835.1-activated-sludge-metagenome-genome-assembly--contig:-NODE-1835-length-24876-cov-13.681761_pt1 | contig 24876 bp, 25 predicted proteins | sample MGYA00249841_ERZ761562 | MGnify/ENA primary metagenome ERZ761562 (study PRJEB28883, sample SAMN05720200) | activated sludge metagenome | isolation source: Anaerobic digester | place: Japan... | reverse complement strand
CGCAATGCGGCGTCTTGCGCGTCGTCACCGGAGGCCGTACAGTCTTCTCATGAGGGTGCCGCGGCGGCGTGGTGCACACGTCACCGGCGGTACCGCATATCGACGCGGAGCGAGAGAGCCCAATGCCCAACATCGGCCCAACCGAACTCCTCATCATCCTGGCGATCATCCTGCTGCTCTTCGGCGCGACCCGCCTCCCCAAGCTGGGCAGGAGCCTCGGACAGAGCATCCGCGGCTTCAAGCAAGGCTTGAACGAAGACGCCCCCGACGAGGTCGAAGACCCGGATCAGGCCCGGATCGAGAAGGGCAAGGACCAGACCGGAAGCTGAGCCCCATCACGAGGCGCGGCACTTGAGCCCGGTCGGGCGCCGGGCCGGTCCTGTCACCCGCTCAGCGTTCCTCTGGGATCGTCGGAGAGCGTCAAGATCCGAAGAGCGGAACGACGAGAGCGGCCCTGTCGCGACCGCGAAGAGCGGGGCGACGGAAGGCGACCGTCAGCGGCCGCGACCGTCAGTCGTCGCGCTCGAGCAGGCAGACGGCCTCGGCGGCGACGCCTTCGCCGCGGCCCTCGAAGCCCATCCCCTCGGTGGTGGTCGCCTTGACGCCGACGGCGTCGACGCTCACGCCGAGCGCTCCGGCGAGGTTGGCGCGCATGGCCTCCCGATACGGCATGAGCCTCGGCTCCTGGCAGACCACCGTCACGTCGACGTTGCCCACGCGCCAGCCTGTCGCGCGCAGCCGTGCCGCCACGTCGCGCAGCAACGAGAGGCTCGACGCGCCTTCGTAGGCCGGGTCGTCGTCGGGAAACCACGCGCCGATGTCGCCGAGGCCGGAGGCGCCGAGCAGGGCGTCGACGACGGCGTGAACAGCGACGTCGGCGTCGGAATGGCCGGCGAGACCAGCGGGATGCTCGATCTGGACGCCGCCGAGGATCAGTCTGCGTCCCGGCGCGAAGCGGTGCGCGTCATAGCCGTGGCCGACCCTACACGTCAGCTTCGGCCTCCCACGAAAGCAGCGCCCCGGCGAGGGGCAGGTCGGCCGGGGTCGTGATCTTGACGTTCGCGGGCGTTGACGGAACGACGACGACCTTGTACCCGGCGCGCTCGAGCAGCGCCGCGTCGTCGGTCGCCGCGAGGTCGCCTCGTCGGTACACGTCGCGCAGGGCGGCGGCGCGGAACACCTGCGGCGTCTGTACCGCCCACAGACGCTCGCGCGAGACCGTGGTCTCGACGACTCCGCCGGCGTCGCAACGCTTGAGCGTGTCGCTCACCTCGATGCCCGGAACCGCGCCGTCCACGCTGGCCAAAGCCTCGAGGCAGCGGCCGAACACGCGCCGCGAGAACAACGGTCGGGCGCCGTCGTGAACGGCGATGATCTCGGCGTCCGACGGGACTACGACGAGCCCGGCCCTGACCGAGTCGGACCGGCGACGGCCGCCCTCGGCGATCAGCAGGGGCTTGGCGTCGTCGAAGCAGAACAGCTCATCGGCGAAGCGCACCGTATGTGACGGGTGCAGGACGACCACGAGGCCACCGACCTCGGGCATCTCGAGCAGGCGCCGGATGGAATGGCTGAGGACAGGCTCACCCCCCAGCAACAGGAACTGCTTCGACTCGCCGTCCGGCAGTCCCATGCGTCGGCTGTCGCCCGCCGCCGCCACGATCACCCAGACGGCGCCCCCGCGGGTCGCTGCCGTCATCCACACCCCTCTCTTATCGGACGAGCCGCCCGAAGATCATCTTCCCTGATGGGCTCTGCAGCACGCTGGTGACTTCGGCCTCGACACGTGACCCGACGAGAGAGGCTCCCGCCTCGACGACGATCATGGTGCCGTCGTCCAGGTAGCCGACGCCCTGGTCCTGTTCGCGCCCTTCGCGGATGATCTTCACCTCGATCACCTCTCCGGGCAGGACGGCCGGCTTGACGGAGTCGGCCAGGTCGTTGACGTTCAGGACTTTGACGCCCTGGATCTCGGCCACCTTCTTGAGGGTGTAGTCGGTGGTAAGGATCATGCCGCCGATCTCGCCGCCGAGACGCACGAGTTTGGCGTCGACGGCGTCGAGATCGGTGTAGTCCTTGTCTTCGATGCTCACCTGGCCGCAGTGGTTCTGCAGGCGGCGGACGAAGTCGAGGCCGCGCCGCCCGCGCACACGCTTCTCGGGGTCGGACGAGTCAGCCAACCGCTGCAGCTCCTCGACGACGAAACGCGGCACGGCGATCTCACCCTCGACGAAGCCCGTCTTGATGACGTCGACGATGCGTCCGTCGATGATCGCGCTTGAGTCCACGATCTTGGGCGGCGTCATGCCGGCGCTCGCCTCGAAGGCGCCACGGACTCCGATGAGGCGGAGGATCTCGACGTGCTTCTTGGCCGCGAGGTAGGCGGTGAAGTAGCCGCTGAGGAGGAACAGCGGGAGGAGCAGGTAGACCCCGACATACGGGATGCGAACGACGGCGAGACTGACGAGCGCCGCGATCCCGAGGCCGAGGACCACACCTCCGGCAGCCACAAGGACCTCGGGTCCGCTCGAGCGCGCGAGCGCTTCGTCAACGTGGTCCAGCCCTTTGCGTACGAGCCAGGCGAGGAGGGCGCCGATCCCGTAGCCTGCCGCGAACCCCACGACCGCCATGGTGACGACGACACCGATGTCGCCCCAGTGGCCCAGATCGGGGAGAAGACCTGTCTTGCGCGCCCAGTCGGCGACCTGGTACCCCGCGACGACGCCGAGCAGGGCGAACAAGAAGCGGATCGCCGGCGCCAGCACGCCCCTGCCTCGAGGTGAAGGGGCCATGACGGAAGAGCTACGCGACCGTCGCCGTCTCGAGCGCCTCGCCGGCCGAGGGGACGGCGCCGGTCTGGACGCTCGTGAGCACCTCTTCGAGGAAGAGGGTGGCCTGCTCCTCGTCGAGGTCGCGCGCATACATGAGCTCGCTGGCGAGGATCTTCTTCGCCTTCGAGAACATCTGTTTCTCGCCTGTCGAGAGACCCTTGTCGGCGTGGCGGATGGCCAGGTTCCGCACCACTTCGGCGACCTCGAAGATGTCGCCCGTCTTGAGCTTGTCGCGATTGTGCTTGTAGCGCCGACTCCAGTTCTTGGGCATCTTCGTGGGGCCACCGCGCAGGACCTCGATGACCTGGTCGACGACGTCGGCGGCGACGACCTTACGCAGGCCGGCGCGATCGGCGTTCTCGACCGGGACCATGACCGTCATGTCGTTGTGGAGGATCTGGATGGTGAGGTACTCGCGCCGCTGACCGAGGACTTCCTGCTGCTCGATCTTCATGATCTTGCCGGCGCCGTGGTGCGGATACACGACCTTATCGCCAACCTGATACAAGGTCTCAGACCCCCTTGTCGTCACTGGCCGCGATGTGGCCTCGCCGTGCCGGGGTGGGATCGAACGCCAAGGCCATCGCGGCGCGGAGGTCGTCGGCTCCGGAGACTCGCTGGTCCCCTTGGGCAGCAGCGCCGCTCACCGGCGCCACGACACGCGCGAACCCCACGCGTGTCGCTTCGCCGACGCGGCGCTCAGACTGGCTGCAAGGACGAAGTCGACCGGTCAGGCTGATCTCCCCGAACACTGCGACCCGCGGAGACAAAGGCACGTCGCACTCGGCCGACGCGATGGCGAGGGCGACGGCAAGGTCTGCCGCGGGTTCGTCAATGCGGATTCCGCCTGCAATAGTAACAAAGACGTCGTGCGATGACAAAGGCAGCCGCGCATGACGAGTGAGGACGGCGATGATCATCGCCAGGCGGTTGCGGTCGAAACCGTTCGTCACCCGGCGGGGCACCGCCATCTCGCTGCGGCTGACCAGCGCCTGGACCTCGACGGGGAAGCAGCGCGTGCCCTCGACGGCGATGTGGACGACGGCGCCCGCCGAAGGCCCGGCGCCGTCGAGAAAGAGCCGGGACGGGTCGGCGACGGGCACGAGGCCCGACCCGGTCATCTCGAAGATGCCGAGCTCGTCGGTGGACCCGAACCGGTTCTTGGTCGCCCGCAGGGTGCGGTAGAAGCGGTGGCGGTCGCCTTCGAACTGCAACGTCGTGTCGACCATGTGCTCGAGCACCCGCGGGCCGGCGATGGCGCCCTCCTTCGTGACGTGCCCGATGAGGATCACGACCGTGCCCGTCGCCTTGGCGAGACGCAGAAAGGCGCCGGCGGCCTCGCGCACCTGGCTCACGCTCCCCGGCGCCGACGTGAAGCCGTCGCTGTAGAGGGTCTGCACAGAGTCGACGACCACGAGGGCCGGATGCGCGGCGGCCACGCTCTCGATGACGGTCTCGAGCTGCGTCTCGGCGAGCACGGCGATGTCGTCGGAGGCGGCGCAGACGCGCTCCGCCCGCATCTTGACCTGCGCCGCCGACTCCTCCCCGCAGACGAGCAGGGTAGAACGACCGGCGCCCGCGACCTTGTCGAGCACCTGCAGCAGGAGCGTGCTCTTGCCGATGCCCGGTTCGCCGCCGACGAGGACGAGGGAACCGGGCACGATGCCGCCGCCGAGCACCCGGTCGAGCTCGTCGATGCCGGTGGAGAAGCGCTCGGTCGCGGACGAGGCGACGGCGGCAAGGCGCAGGGGGGCGGCGGCGGAGCCGCCGCCCCCCTGCGCCTTGCCGCTCCGTGCTCGTCCGCGCGGCGTGACCTCGGTCAGCGCCTCTTCGACGAACGAGTCCCAGGCGCCGCAGTCGGGGCAGTGGCCAAGCCACTTGGCCTCGCGGCGCCCGCACTGCGAGCAAGTGAAGACGGTCGTCGCCCGGCTCACGCCGTCAGGCGCTGGCGCCGGCCGACCCGGCGTCGGGCGGTCCGTCGCTCCCCGCAGCCGGCCCGACCGCCGCGGCGACGCCGTGCGCGACCGGCTCGTCGAGACCGATCATCGGCAGGTCGACGCTGCCGCCGACCTTCTCGCCGTTCACGGTGAGCACCGTGTCGTCGCCGTCGGCGTCGACCGTGACCACCGTGCCGGGCGGGAAGGGACGCTCGAGCATCGCGTCCGAGAGCTTGTCCTCGATGTAGCGCTGGATCGCCCGGCGCAGCGGCCGCGCCCCGAGCACCGGGTCGTAGCCCTTCTCGACCAGCAGTTCGCGGCCCGCCTCGGTGAGCGCGATGCGCACCCCCTGTGCCGCAAGCTGGTCGCCCAGCCGCGCGATCATGAGATCGACGATCTGGCTGATCTCGTCCCTCTCGAGCTTGTGGAAGACGATCACCTCGTCCACGCGGTTGAGGAACTCGGGGCGGAAGACCCGCTTGAGCTCACCGGTGATGCGGCTCTTCATGTCCTCGTAGCTCAGGCCGCGCTGTTTGGTCTGCGCGAACCCGAGCGGGGCGTCCTTGCTGATCTCGGAGGCGCCGATGTTCGAGGTCATGATGATGATCGCGTTGCGGAAGTCGACCGTGCGGCCCTGCGAGTCGGTGAGGCGCCCGTCCTCGAGGATCTGGAGGAGGATGTTGAACACGTCCGGGTGTGCCTTCTCGATCTCGTCGAAGAGGATGACGCTGTAGGGACGACGGCGGACGACCTCAGTGAGCTGGCCGCCCTCTTCGTGGCCGACGTAGCCAGGCGGTGAGCCGATGAGTCGCGAGACGGTGTGCTTCTCCATGTACTCGCTCATGTCGAACTGGATGAGGTGGTCCTCGTCGCCGAAGAGGAACACGGCGAGGGTCCGCGCCAGCTCGGTCTTGCCGACGCCTGAGGGGCCGAGGAAGATGAACGAGCCGGTCGGACGGCGCGGGTCTTTGAGGCCCGCGCGGGACCGGCGGATCGCCTTGCTCACGGCGCGCACGGCGGCGTCCTGGCCGATGAGCCGGGTGTGCAACTCGTCCTCCATGCGCAGAAGCTTCTTGCTCTCGGCCTCGGTGATCTTGACCACCGGGATGCCCGTCCACATACTGACGATCTCGGCGATCTCGTCCTCGCCGATGCTCGCCTGCATGCCCTCGTCGGTGGTCTTCCAGGCCTCTTCGAGCTCGAGCTTCTTGTGGCTCAGCTTGCGCTCCTTGTCGCGCAGGTTAGCCGCCTTCTCGAACTCCTGGGCCTCGATCGCCGCCTCTTTCTCTTTGCGGACGGCGGCGATCTCATCCTCGAGCTCGCGGTAGCTCGGCGGGGCGGTCATCGTCTGGATGCGCTTGCGGCTCGCCGCCTCGTCGACGAGGTCGATCGCCTTGTCGGGGAGGAAGCGGTCGCTGATGTAGCGGTCGGCGAGCTCGGCGGCCGCGGTGAGCGCCTCGTCGCTGATGCGGATGCGATGGTGGGCCTCGTAGCGGTCGCGGAGACCCTTGAGGATCTCGACGGTCTCCGCGACCGACGGCTCGGCCACCTTGATCTGCTGGAAGCGGCGCTCGAGGGCGGCGTCGCGTTCGAGGTACTTGCGGTACTCGTCCATGGTCGTGGCGCCGATGGTCTGGAGCTCGCCGCGCGCCAGAGCCGGCTTGAGGATGCTGGCGGCGTCGATCGCCCCCTCCGCGGCGCCCGCTCCCACGAGGTTGTGGAGCTCGTCGATGAACAGGATGATGTCGCCCTGCTCGCGGATCTCCTTCATGACCTTCTTCAGCCGTTCCTCGAACTCGCCGCGGTACTTGGAGCCGGCGACGAGGGCGGCGAGGTCGAGGGTGTAGAGCTGCTTGTCCTTGAGCAGCTCGGGCACCTCGTGGTTGGCGATGCGCTGGGCGAAGCCCTCGGCGATGGCCGTCTTGCCGACGCCGGGCTCGCCGATGAGGACGGGGTTGTTCTTGGTGCGCCGCGAGAGGATCTGCATGACGCGCTCGATCTCGACCTGGCGCCCGATGCAGGGATCGAGCTTGCCCTCCTCGGCGAGCTTGGTGAGGTTGCGCCCGAACTGCTCGAGGACCTTGGGAGGGCGCTTGCCTCCCTCGGCGCCCTGCACGCGCCGCCCGGGGCCCGCCAGGGTGCGCATGACCTCGTTGCGCACCTTGTCAGGCTCGGCGTCGAGGTCGAGCAGGATGCGCGCCGCGACGCCCTCGTCCTCGCGCACGAGCCCCAGGAGGATATGCTCGGTGCCGATGTAGTTGTGCCCCAGCGAGAGCGCCTCGCGCAGGGCGAGCTCGAGGACCTTCTTGGCCCGTGGCGTGAAGGGGATCTGGCCCTGGGGCGACTCTTCGCCCGAGCCGACGATACGCACCACTGCGGCGCGCACTTCCTCGACGCTCACTTCGAGAGCGTCGAGCACGCGCGCCGCGACGCCCTCCTCTTCACGCAACAGGCCGAGCAGCAGGTGCTCGGTCCCGATGTAGTTGTGCTTCAGGGCCCGCGCCTCTTCTTGCGCGAGGACCACTACCTGGCGGGCGCGCTCGGTGAAGCGTTCGAACATCGTGCGATCTCCTTACGTGCGACGCGGGCGGCGGGGGTGCGCCGGACGCGACGCCCTGTCGTTCCCTTCGTGCCCCGCACTCAGAGCCCCGCGGAGCAACGCATCTCCATGGTACCCGATTCCTTGCGGAACGCGACCCCAGGCCGCGCGGCCTCTCCCGGCCGCGCGGCCTGGGGCCCAGAGGCCCGCCACGCGGGCGCGCCCGAGGCTCACGCAAGCCCGGAACGACGTGACCGGTCAGCCTTCGACAAGGTCGCAGAAGGCGAACCGGCCCTCGCGGAGCACCTTCTCACCGGTCCTGACGGCGATCGCCCGCCGCAAGATCGGCCCGTCGTAGACGAAGGAGTGGAACTCGCCGTTCTCTCCGCACGGGTCGACGCCATCGGGCAGATCGGCGAGGAACGCCTCGTCGAACTCCCTGCCGACGAACTCCCGAGCCAGGGCCTGCGTGTCGACGCAGGTCGTGACCGCCCTGAACCCGGCCGCGATGAAGCGCTGCGCCAGCCGCTCCGGGTCGCTCTTCCAGATCGGGAACACGGCCTTCATGTCCGCCTGGCGCAGCTTCTCTTCGCGGTACGCGCGCAGGTCTTCGAGGAACAGGTCGCCGAACACGACCGTCGCCACCCCAGCCTCCTTGGAGGCGGACAGCGTCCGGGCCATGCTCGTCTCGTACTCCTCATTGGTGGCGTCCCTGGTGATGGAGACTTCGACGAGCGGCAGACCGAGCGCGTCGGCCTGCGCCTTGAGCAGCGTCCTGCGTACGCCGTGCATGCTGACCCTGCCGTAGTCCTGGGTCACCGTGGTGAGGAGGGCGACGACGTCGAGGCTTCGCCGCGTCCGGACCTCGGCCAGCGCCAGGGCGCTGTCCTTGCCCCCGCTCCACGACATCAGTGCTCGTTCCAAGCTGGCCGCGCGGCCCCCTGCCGTCTCAGCTCCGCAGGGCCGGAAAGAGGATGACGTCGCGGATGCTGGGCACGCCGGTGAGGATCATCACCAGGCGGTCGATGCCCATGCCCATGCCGCCCGTCGGCGGCATACCGTACTCCATCGCCTCGAGGAAGTCCTCGTCGAGCTGGTGCGCCGTCTCGTCCCCGGCCGCGAAGTCGCTCACGTGCTGCAGGAAGCGGGCGCGCTGGTCGTCCGGGTCGTTGAGCTCACTGAAGGCGTTGCTCGTCTCCATGCCGGCGATGAAGCCCTCGAAGCGCTCGACGAAGCGCGGGTCATGCGGGCACTTCTTGGCGAACGGGCTGGTCTCGAGAGGATGCTCGGTGATGAAGACGGGCTGGATGAGGTGGGGCTCGACCGTCTCGCTGAAGAGCTCGTCGACCTGGGTGCCCCAGGTCGGGGCGAGCGGGACCTTGTCGACGAGCCCCGCGTCCTTGATCCGCGCCTGCAGGTCGGCGACCGTGCGCGCGTCGTCGGCGCCGATGTCGATGCCCGACTTCTCGAGGATGGCCGCGCGCATGGTCGTGCGCGGCCACGGCGGCGTCAGGTCGATCTCGTGGCCGCGGAAGTCGACCGTGAGACTACCGACGGCGCGCGCCGCGGCGCCGACCATCTCTTCCACCATCGTCATCACGTGGTTGTAGTCGACGTAGGCCTCGTAGGTCTCGAGCATGGTGAACTCGGGGTTGTGCTTGTAGCTCACGCCCTCGTTGCGGAAGTCCTTGCCGATCTCGTAGACGCGGTCGATACCGCCGATGATGCAGCGCTTGAGGTACAGCTCGGTAGCGATCCGCAGGTAGAGGTCGCGCTTGAGCTCGTTGTGGTGAGTGACGAACGGTCGCGCCATGGCGCCGCCGTAGAGGGGCTGCAACACGGGCGTCTCGACCTCGACGAAGCCACGCCCGTCGAGGAAGTCGCGGATGCTCTTGATGATCGCCGCCCGCTTGACGAACACCTCCCGGGACTCGTCGTTGATGATCAGGTCGAGGTAGCGCTTGCGGTAGCGGAGCTCGACATCGGTGAGGCCGTGGAACTTCTCGGGCAGTGGGCGCAGCGATTTGCTGAGCAACTGCCAGGACGTGATGCGCAGCGAGAGCTCGCCGCGCCGCGTGCGCATCATCGTGCCCTCGGCGCCGATGTGGTCGCCCAGGTCGAGGTGCTCGAGCGCCGCGTAGCGGTCCTTGCCCAGCGCATCGAGGGCGCAGAAGAGCTGCAGCTCGCCGCTCATGTCCTTGACGACGAGGAAGGAGACCTTACCGTGGATGCGCTTCGCCATGAGACGCCCCGCGACGCGGTGGACGTCGGGCGCCTCGCCGCCCGCCTCGAGACGCTCGTAGGCTGCGCGCAGCGGGCCGATCTCGTCGCGCGGCTGGTACTTGGTGGGATAGGCGGTCCCCGTCTTGCGCCAAGCCGCGAGCTTTGCCCGCCGTTCGGCGAAGACGTCGCCGTCGTGCCCGGGGACCCCGTCCACGGCGGCGGCGGTCAGGCCTTCTCGATGGCCAGGACTTTGAGCTTCTTGGCGCCCTGGGGGACGGACACGATGACCGTGTCGCCCGGCTTGTGGCCGACGATCGCCCGACCGACCGGGGACTCGTAAGAGAGCTTGTGGTCGCTCGGGTCGGCCTCGGCCGAGCCGACGATCACGTACTGCGTGACGTCGCCACGTTCCACATCCTGGATGGTGACCTTGGTGCCGACGCCGACCGTCTCGGTGCTCACCGCTCCCGAGTCGATCACCGTGGCCGCACGCAGCTTCTCTTCGAGGGCGTAGATGCGGGCTTCAAGGAGCGCCTGCTCGTTCTTGGCGTCGTCGTACTCCGAGTTCTCCGTGATGTCACCGAAGTCACGGGAGTCGCGGATGCGTTCGGCGACCTCCTCACGCTTGACGGTCGAAAGGTACTCGATCTCTTCCTTGAGACGGCGATACCCCTCGGGCGTAAGGATGATCTCCCTGTCGGCCACTTCGTCCTCCTACACGAACCGCCGGGGAGCACGGCAGCGCTCCCCGGCAGGAATGGCTGGCCAGTATAGGACATGGCATGGAGGCTGGCAAACCTTTCTGCGCGGCCTGCGGACGAAGTCGCGCATGCCGCGCAGGGCGAGCGCTGCCCGGGTGCGCCTGCGACCGCGAGGCGTCCTTCAGGCCGTTCGCGGAGCCTCGAGGCGCGCAAGCAGCACGCTGACCTCAGCCTCGCTGGTCGCCTTCATGAGCTCCGTGGCCAACTCGCGCTCGAAGACGCGAGCCCGTCGGAACCGGGGCCAGAACTGACGGAGGTAGCCGACGCCGCGCGGCCCCATGGTGGCGAAGACCTCGGCGACGAAGCGGCGCACCTCGGCGCTTCGCTCTGCGTTCGAGGGCGGCGGTCCATCGGCGAGGATCTCGCGGAAGAGCCACGGTCGACCCACGGCGTGGCGCGCCAGCATGACGGCGGCCGCGCCGCGGTCGAGCAGGGCGAGGGCGGCGGCGCGCCCGTCGACGTCGCCGGAGGCGACGACGGGGACGGGCAGCTCCGCCGCCAGGGTCGCCGTCACCGTATGGTCGGCGCGGCCGCGATAGAGTTGCGCCGCCGTCCGCGGGTGGACGCAGATCGCGGCTGCGCCGGCGGCGACGAGGCGGGGCGCCAAACGGCGCCCCGCCTCGTCGCCCTCGCGCAGCCCACTGCGGATCTTCACCGTCACGGGCACATGCGCCGGGACGGCGGCGACCACGGCGCGCACGGCGGCCTCGGCCGCCTCGGGCGCGCCGAGGAGCGCCGCCCCAGCGCCGGTCTTGACGACCTTCCTGACCGGGCACGCCATGTTCAGGTCGACGAGGTCGGCGCCGGCGGCGACGCACGCCTCCGCGGCGCGCGCGAGTGCGGTCGCGTCGCCGCCGAAGAGCTGGAAGCCGATCGGATGTTCGTCGCTGCCGCAGGCAAGATAGTCGAGCGTCCGGCGATTGCCATGGACGATCCCCATGGCGGCGATCATCTCAGTGTGCACGAGACCCGCTCCCCAGCGGCGTACGCTGCGCCGGAAGGCTTGCGTCGTGAGCCCCGCCATCGGGGCCATGAACAGACGGCGGTCAAGCACGAGACCACCGATGGTCAATGGACGGAGGAGGGAGTCGCCCGCCGGCGCGTCGGCAGGCGACGCCGGCTGCTCGTCTTCGGGCTGACGGCGACCGGGCTTGCGCCTCTGCTGCGCGTCCCTGCCGTCCAAGAGGCGCCGCTCAGCTGCCGCGCTGACGGCGCATCACGATCTCGATGCCGCGCAGGGTCAGGTACGGATCGACACTCTCAATCACGTCGGTGTGACGCGCGATCAGCTCGGCGAGACCCCCGGTCGCCACGACCGGGCACCGGGCGCCGAGCTCCTTCCAGATCGCGTGCACGATACCCTCGATTTCGCCCGCGAACCCGTACACGGCGCCGGCCTGCAGCGCCTCGGTCGTCGACTTGCCGATGGCACGCGCCGGCTCCACGATCTCGACCGTGATGAGCTTGGCGGCGCGTGCGGTGAGCGCCTCCAGCGAGACCTCGATGCCGGGCGCGATAGCTCCGCCGAGATACTCGCCGTCCTCGGAGATGACGTCGAAGGTCGTCGCCGTCCCGTAATCGGCGACGATACACGGCCCGCCGTATCTCTCGTACGCCGCGATTGCGTTGACGATCCGGTCGGCGCCGACCTCCGCCGGGCTCTTCATGGCGATCCGCATGCCGGTACGCGTCCCCGGACCGACGATGAAGGGCACGATCCCGAGGTGCTTGTCGCACATCTCCGCCCATTGCTGCGTCAGCCGGGGGACGACAGAGGCGATCCCCACCTCGTCCACCATCGCCCGCAGGGTCGTGCCCTGGAGGGAGAAGAAACCCTGAAGGAGGCCGGCGATCTCGTCGCTCGTGCGATGGCGCACGGTGGCCAGGCGCCATTCGCTCGCGACCTCGCCGTCCTCCATGAGGCCGATGTCGGTCTCGGTGTTCCCGACGTCGACGGCGAGCAGCATGCTCAGGCCTCCAAGTCGAGGGCGATGTCGATCCATGCGCTGCGCGTGGTGAGAGCCCCCGCCGAGATCACGTCGACCCCGGTGGTGGCGAGGTCGCGGACGCGGTCGAGCGTCACTCCACCGGAGACCTCGACGAGCCCGCGCCCGGCCACCCGGGCCACGGCGGCGCGCACCTCGTCCAGGTCCATGTTGTCGAGCAGGACGACGGTCGCGCCGACGGAAAGCGCCTCGTCGAGCTGGTCGAGGTCGTCGACCTCGACCTCGATGCCGTGCACGTGACCGAGCGCGCCGCGGACGGCGGCGACGGCGGCGCCGACGCCGCCCGCGGCGCGCACATGGTTGTCCTTGATCATCGCCGCGTCGAACAGACCGAAACGGTGCGGCAAGCCGCCGCCGTGGACGACGGCGAGCTTCTCGAGGGCGCGCAGGCCCGGCGTGGTCTTGCGGGTCGCCGCGATGCGCGCCTTGGTGCCCTCGGTCTCGGCGACGAAGCGCGCCGTCGTCGTCGCCACCCCGGAGAGGCGACCGAGGAAGTTGAGACCAGTGCGCTCCAGCGCCAGCACGGAGGCGCCGGGACCGGCGACACGAGCGAGCACGTCACCCGTCGCGAACCGCTCGCCGTCAGCGCGCGTGAAGCGCACGTCGACCCCTTCGTCGACCAGGCGGGCGGTCTCTTCGAAGGCGAGGCGCCCGGAGAGCACCCCGGTCTCGCGAGCGACGACATGAGCGCGCACGTCGGCGCTGAAGACGGCGCCGGCGAGGTCGCCGTAGCCGGCAAGGTCTTCGTCGAGGGCGCGCCGCGCCGCTTCGCGGGCGGCGCGCCGCTCCCACGCCTCGCTCACCTCGACCCCCTTGTGCGACGGCCCATCACGCCGGTCCCTCCCGCTGCGCGGGCGGCAGACGCAGCGTGATGTGCCGTCGCCAGCGCTCGTCGTCGCGGGTGGGAAAATCTTCGCGAAGGTGCACCCCGCGCGACTCCTCGCGCAGCAGCGCCGACTTGGCGATCTGCGTCCCCAGCGTCAGCAGGTTGAGCGTCTCGTACTCGGCCACGCCCATGCGTCCGAAGGCAAGCTCCGAGTTGAGCCTCCGCAGCTCGCGGATGGCGACCTTCAGCCCGTTGCCGTCGCGGACGACCCCTGCCCACTGCAGCATCGTCGCCGTCAGGGCGCGGCGCGCCGCGGCGGCGTCGGCGCCGTCCTGCGCCGCCGGCGCGCTTTCCGGCAGGGCGAACCGCAACCTGCGCACGTCCTCCCCAAGGCTGCCGATGTAGCGGTCGAGGTCGCGGACCACCCGATCCGAGAACACCAGGCCCTCCAGCAAGGAGTTCGAGGCGAGGCGGTTGGCGCCGTGCACCCCGGTGCTGGAACACTCGCCGCTCGCGTACAGGCCCGGCACCGTCGACCGGCCCCAGACGTCGGTCATGACGCCACCGATGAAGTAGTGGCAGACCGGCGCGACGGGGATGAGGTCGGTGGCCAGGTGCAGACCATGCTGGGCGAGCCCGGCGCTCACCGTCGGGAAGCGCTGAGCGAGCATCTCCGCGTCGAGGTGCCTGGCATCGAGGTAGACGTGGTCGCTCTTCTCGCGCCGCATCTCGGCCACCATCGCGCGCACGACGACGTCGCGCGCCGCAAGCTCGGCGCGCGGATCCTTCCCCACCATGAAGCGCTCCCCGGCCTCGTTGCGCAGGTAGGCGCCCTCGCCGCGCAGCGCTTCGGTGATGAGCAGGACGGTCTCTTGGCCTTCGACCGCGAGGCCGGTGGGGTGGAACTGGACGAACTCGAGGTCGCGGATCGCGGCGCCGGCACGATAGGCCATGGCGATACCGTCGCCCGTGGCGACCGTCGGGTTGGTGGTACGTCCGTACACCTGACCCGCGCCACCCGTGGCGAGGACGGTGACCATCGCCGTGTTGAGGGTGAGCTGGCCGTCGTCGAGACTCATCGAAAGGGCGCCCACGCAGCGCCCGTCGAGCGTCAGCAGGTCGATCACGAACTCGTCCTCGTAGAGCTGCACGCGGCTGCCGAGCCTCGCCGCCTCAGCGAGCGCGCTCGATACCTCGCTGCCGGTGGCGTCACCGCCGGCGTGCACCACGCGCGCCACCGAGTGCGCCCCTTCCCGCCCCAGCACGATCTCGCCGTCGACACGGTCGAAATGCGGGCAGACCTCCATCAGCTCCCGTACGCGGTCCGGGCCCTCGTCGACGAGCACCCGGACCGCCTTCTCGTCGCAGAGGCCCGCTCCGGCCTTGACCGTGTCCTCGAAGTGCAGGTCGGGCGAGTCCGACTCACCGAGGGCCGCGGCGATGCCGCCTTGGGCGAGGAAGGTGGCAGTGTCGTCGAAGCCCGCCTTCGTCAGGAGGCCGACGCGCCAGCGGCGGGCGGCGGAGATGGCGGCCGTCAGGCCGGCGATGCCGCCGCCCAGCACCAGCACGTCGAACGTGCGCCGGTGCAGCTTCTCTCCGTCGATCCGGGCGATGTACGGACGCGACATGGGAGGGCCTTCGTCGTCCCGGTCCGGCTACTCGACCATGCGCGTCACGGCACGCAAGGCCCGCTCGCGCACGTCGTCGGGGACCGTCACCTCGTTCAGCCCGTCGTGCAACGCGGCGATGGCGCCCTCGAGGGTACCCAGCTTCATGTTCGCGCAGACGGCGTACTCGCTCGCCGCGACGAACGTACGCGAAGGGTGACGTTTCCGCAGCCCGGTAAGAAGACCGACCTCGGTGGCGACGACGTACGTGGCCGTGTCGTCGCTCTGCGGGTAGCGCAGCATGCCCGACGTGCTCGTCACGACGTCGGCGAGGTCGGCCACGGCGCGCGGACACTCCGGGTGAGCCATCACTTTAGCCCCCGGATGCTCCGCGCGCCGCGCCACGATGTCTTCGGGGCGGATGATGACGTGGACCGGGCAGTACCCCGGCCACAGGGTCATCCGCCGCCCCGTCTGGTGGGCGACCCAGTCGCCGAGGTGCTGGTCGGGGACGAACACGATCTCCTGCTCCTCCGGGTAGCGCGCCACGATCTGCGCCGCGTTCGCGCTCGTGCAGCACACGTCGACCTCGGCCTTCACCGCCGCCGTCGTGTTCACGTAGGCGACCACCACGGCGCCCGGGTGCTCCGCGCGCAAGGCGCGCACGTCGTCGGCCGTGATCATGTCGGCCATGGGACAACCGGCGCGTCTGTCGGGCATGAGCACGGTCTTCTGCGGCGAGAGGATCTTCGCCGTCTCAGCCATGAAGTGGACGCCGCAGAAGAGGATGACGTCGGCCTCGGTGGCGGCGGCGATGCGCGCCAGCTCCAGAGAGTCGCCGACGAAGTCGGCCGCCTCCTGGACCTCGGCGCGCTGGTAGTTGTGGGCGAGCACCACGGCGTTGCGCGCCGCCGCCAGACGCCGGAGCTCAGCCTGTTGCGCCGAGAAGTCAGTGCTCACCGCTCACGCCTCCGCGCCTCCGCGCTCACGCCTTCGCGCCTCCGTAGACTCGCACGGCCTGGTCACGTGCAAGGGACGCCGCCAAGCCCTCCACATCGACGTCGGGCATCCCGACGGCCCAGCCCCAGATCTCGGCGAGGGGCACCAGCACGAAGGCGCGCTGGAACATGCGCGGGTGCGGCAGCGTCAGCTCCGGGTCGCTCGATTCGACGCCTTGGAAGAGCAGTATATCGACATCGAGCGTGCGCGGCCCAAATCGGAAGCCCCGCCCGCGGTGACGCGCCTGCTCGATCGCCTGGCCGGCGCGCAGCAGCTCGCGCGGCGCCAGGCTCGTCTCGAGACACAGGACCTGGTTGAGGAAGGCCGGCTGGTCGACGACGTCCTGCGGCGCGGTCTCGTAGACACGCGACGCAGCGAGCAGCGTCGTGCCGGGCAGCCCCGAAAGAGCGACGCGGGCCGCGGCCAGATTGGCGGCGCGGTCTCCAAGGTTCGAGCCGAGGGCCACGAAGGCGCGACGCCGCTCCGCCGTACCCGTCTCTCTGTCGCCTTGATCGGACTCCACACCGGTCCTTTCGTCCATCAGCGCGCCTGAGCCCACTGATGCCGCGCGGCTCGGGGCGCGCCGCGCCTCAGGCGCGCCGGGCCTCACCCGCGGCGCGTCACCTCGACGCGCGCCGCGTCGGTGGGCGCCGACACCGGCGGCGCCACCTTGCTCACCCCGACCCTCAGCCAGCCCAGAGCAAAGGTCTCCCAGACGGTGTCGGCGATGGTGGCGGCGAGGTGCTCGAGCAGGTTGAACTCGCCGCCCTCGACGATCTCACGCACGAGCCGGACGACGTGCCCGTAGTCGACGGCATCGGCGAGCGAGTCGCTCGCCATCGCCGTGATCCGCCGTGGCGCGAAGCGCACATCGACGACGAGCGTCTGCCCCACGGCGCGCTCTTCGGCGGTGGCCCCGCACCGCCCGCGCAGGGAGATGCCCTCGACGGCGACGGTGAGTTCGTCGGTCGCGATCGTCGACTCCCCGTCAGCCGTCGCCGGCGGTGCGGACCGCTTCGGTCACCCGCAAAGCCTCGACGTTCGGCTTCACGTCGTGCACGCGGAACACCGCCGCTCCTGCCTGCAGCCCGATGACCGTCGTGGCCACGGTCCCGAACAGCCGCTGCTGCGGCTCAGCATCGAGGATCGCGCCCAGAAAGCGTTTGCGCGACGCCCCGAGGACGACCGGCCGTCCCAGCGCGACGAAGCGGTCGAGATGGCGGATGAGGAGCAGGTTGTGCTCGACCGTCTTGCCGAACCCGATGCCGGGGTCGAGCATGACCTGCTCCTCGCGGATGCCGGCGGCAACGGCAAACGCCAGGCGCTCCTCGAGGAAGCGGAGGACATCGTCGACGACGTTCTCGTAGTGGGGGTCGTCCTGCATGGTCTTCGGCGCCCCGAGCATGTGCATCAGGCATATGGGGCACCCGGCCTCGGCGACGACCTCGGCCATCGCCGGATCGCCGCGCAACGCGGTGACGTCGTTGACGATCGTCGCTCCCGCGACCAGCGCGCGACGCGCGACCTCGGCTTTGGACGTGTCCACCGAGACGGGCGTCGCGACCTTGCCGCGCAGGGCGGCCACGACGGGGACGACGCGCGCCGCCTCTTGGTCGACGGACGCCGGGTCGGACCCGGGCCGCGTCGATTCGCCGCCGACGTCGATGATCGCGGCACCGTCCGCGGCCATGGCCTCGCCCTGACGGAGAGCGGCCTCGGGATGGATGAAAAGGCCACCGTCCGAGAACGAGTCCGGGGTCACGTTGAGGACCCCCATCACGCACGGGAGATCGAGATCACGCTCCAGGAGGAGGGGATCGGTCATCAGGGCAGCCTCAACCTGCGTTGATGAGCGAGAGGACCTCGGCCCGCGTCGCGGCGTTCGTCTGGATGATGCCCCGCACCGCGCTGGTCACGGTCTTGGCTCCGGGCGTCCGCACGCCGCGCATCGACATGCAGAGGTGCTCGGCCTCGATGAGGACCAGCGCTCCGGCGGGGTCGAGGGCCGTGACGATCGCGTCGGCGATCTGGCTTGTTATGCGCTCCTGCAACTGTGGTCGCGCGGCCACGAGGCGCACCACCCTGGCGAGCTTGCTCAAGCCGGTGATGCGGCCGTGCTCACTCGGGATGTACGCCACATGGGCACGGCCGTGGAACGGCAGCAGATGATGCTCGCAGACCGAGTAGAAGTCGATGTCGCGGATGAGGACCATCTCGCGGTGATGGTCGCCGGCCATCTCGACCAGCAGACTCGACGGGTCGACGCTGTCGATCCCCGAGAAGATGTCGGCGTACATCTCGGCGACGCGACTCGGCGTCTCAACGAGCCCCGGCCGGTCGGGATCCTCGCCGATCCCTTCGAGGATGAGGCGGACGCCCTCCTTGATCTTGTCCTGGTCCACGGAAGGAGAGGCCCGACCTCAGGTGACCTCGGGGTGGGCGGGCTTGACCGGAGGAGCGACGACCTGAGGCTGCGGGACGCGTTCCTTCTTGCCTTTGCCGCGCTGCTTCTGCTCGCGCTGCGCCGCCGCCTTGGCGTCGCGCTCGCGGAACACCTCCTCTTCGGGGACGCCGTCGAGCAGGGCCTCGAACTCGGACCGCTCGAGGGTCTCGCGCTGGACGAGGATGGTCGCGATGGCATCGAGCTGCTCGCGCCGCTCGACCAGCAGGTCCCTGGCACGCTGGTGCGCCTCTTCGATGATGCGCCGCAACTCCTCGTCGATCTGGCGCGCCACCTCTTCGGAGTAGTCGGGCTCCTGGGCGAACTCGCGCCCCAGGAACGGCAACGCCTGGTTGTGACCCAGCGTTCGCGGACCGAGCTCCTCGCTCATCCCGTAGCGCATGATCATCTCTTTGGCGATGCTCGTCGCCTTCTCGATGTCGTTGGCCGCCCCGGTCGTGATCTCGCCGAAGACGACCTCCTCGGCAGCGCGGCCGCCGAGCGTCATAGCGAGACTGTCCATGAGCTCGGACTTGGTCGTCAGGAACTTGTCTTCGGTGGGCAGCGAGATCGTGAAGCCGAGCGCCTGACCACGACTCACGACCGAGATCTTGTGCACGGGGTCGGTGTTGGGCAGGAAGTGACCGACGAGAGCGTGACCCGTCTCGTGGTAGGCGGTGATCGCCTTCTCTTTCTCGGAGATGAGCCGGCTCTTCTTCTCGGGCCCGGCGAGGACGCGCATGATGCCCTCCTCGAGCTCGGCCATGGTGATGATCCTGCTGCCATGCCGGGCGGCGAGCAGGGCCGCCTCGTTGACGAGGTTGGCCAGGTCGGCGCCGGTGAACCCGGGGGTTTGCGCGGCAAGTGCATCGAGGTCGATCTCCTTCTCGATGGGCTTGCCGCGCGTATGGACCTCGAGGATCTGGCGCCGGCCGGCGCGGTCCGGCCTGTCGACCACGACCTGACGGTCGAACCGGCCCGGCCGCAGCAGCGCCGGGTCGAGGATGTCGGGACGGTTGGTGGCGGCGATGAGGATGATGTTGTCCTTCATCTCGAAGCCGTCCATCTCGACGAGCAACTGGTTGAGGGTCTGCTCGCGCTCGTCGTGGCCGCCGCCCAGGCCGGCGCCACGATGCCGACCGACGGCGTCGATCTCGTCCACGAAGATGATGCACGGCGCGTTCTGCTTGGCCTGCTCGAACAAGTCGCGCACGCGCGAGGCGCCGACCCCGACGAACATCTCGACGAAGTCGGAACCCGAGATGCTGAAGAAGGGCACGCCCGCCTCGCCGGCGACCGCCCTGGCGAGCAGGGTCTTGCCGGTGCCCGGCGGGCCGTAGAGCAAGACCCCCTTGGGGATGCGCGCCCCGAGCTGCTGGAACTTCTTCGGGTTCTCGAGGAACTCCTTGATCTCCTGGAGCTCCTCGACGGCCTCGTCCACGCCGGCCACGTCCTTGAACGTGACTCTGGGCGAGTCGGCGCTCACCCGGCGGGCGCGGCTCTTGCCGAAGCTCATGACCTTGGAGCCACCACCTTGCATCTGGTTCATGATGAAGATCCAGAGGCCGATCATCAGGACGAGCGGCAGGATGAACGTCAGGGCGCTCGTCCACCACGGGTTGCCCGGACTTGTGGACGTGAACTTGACGCCGGAATCCTGGATGAGCTTCGTCGTCTCGTCGGTGCTCGGATACTCGACCTTGTAGGTGACGGGGTTGCCGTCCGCATCCTTCTCGGTGGTCGTCACCTGTAGGGTCTGGTCGCGTGTGTTCATGAGCACGGACTGGACCCTGCCCGCCTCGAGGTCGCTCACAAAGCTGGGCGCCGGCCCGCTGTAGCTGACCTCCGGTTTGGCGCTGTTGTCGCCCTGGATCCAGTACTCGATCGCCATCGCCACCAAGATGACGATGAGGATCGGAAAGAGGGCGCTGCGGATGAATCTGTTCACTTCAACCCTTCGCTGGTCGGTCGAGACGCCGTCATGGGCAGCCGCCGATGGGCGCATTCCAAAGCCCTGTCGCAGGGTAGCATACCCCGACAGGGCCGCAAAGAAGCCCTGCACGCGCTGAGAAAGTACGGTGACGCCCAGGCACTCTGCGCGCGCTGTGAGGCTGCGGCGACGCCCAGACGGTCTACAGGAGGGCGTCGCCCTCGCCGGCGACGGCCGCCGCCTCGGGCGTGAGGACGCCGATGAAGTCGAGGGTACGATACCGCTCGGCGTAGTCGAGCCCGTATCCTACGACGAACTCGTTGGGGATCTCGAAACCCACGTAGCGACAGTCGATCTGCGCACGGCGACGGGCCGGTTTGGTCAGCAACGTGCACACCTCGAGTGAGGCCGGGTCGCGGGAGCGGAGGTTCTTGAGCAGGTAGTTGAGCGTGAGGCCCGAGTCGACGATGTCTTCGACGATGAGCACGTGCCGTCCCTCTATCTCGCTGTCGAGGTCCTTGAGGATGCGCACGACCCCCGACGGGTCGGTCGACGACCCGTAGCTTGACACCGCCATGAAATCCAGAGTGCAGGGTACGGTCAGGCGGCGGGCAAGATCGGCGAGGAAGAACACCGCCCCCTTGAGGACGCCGACGAGCAGGAGCTCCTTGCCCGCGTAGTCGGCCGAGATCTGGCGGGCGAGCTCGTCGACGCGTTCGCTCAACTGCTCGGCCGACACCAGGACGGTCGCGATCTCGCCGGTCACCCTTCCTCCTCGACGACATGGAGCGTGCAAGCCGTACTCTCGGACACACGGAAGGGCTGCGCAACCCTTCCCCGCCGTTCTCCTGTCCTTGTCTCATACCCTACCCAGGCGATGCAGCCGTCGATCACGAGGACGAGGGCGCGCTCGCGCGCCGCCGGCGGGACGTGGGCGGCGGCGAGAAAGCGCGCCACCGTCGTTTCGCCCTCCATGGCGAACGGCGTGAAGCGGTCGCCGCGCGCCGGGTGGCGCAACTCGAGACGCAAAGGCGGGGTGGCCAGACCGACGAAGGCCTCCAGCCGTGTCGCCGCGCTCCGCCCGGACGGCAGCTTGCTTGCGCTCCCTGTCACCGGCGTCGGCACGACGGCGCGTCCTGTCGCCGACACAGGAGGAGCGGCCGATGCCCGGCCGACCACACCGGCATCCGGCCACACGGCGCCAGGCAGAAGGCGGGCGACGAAGCGTCGCCCGCAGAAGCACGCCCGGCCCCCGACGGGCAAGATCATGGGCGAGCAGACGTGCGGCGTGCGGCGGCGGCGCAGGCGAAGCCGGCCGCCGCCGCGCACGACCTCCCATCCGCCGCGAATGCTCACGGAGCCGGCGTCGTCGCGGCGCGCGGCGAGGCGCTCCAGCGCCTCTACCTCGCGCCGCTCGACGAGGGCGTCCGCCGCGCGGCCGCGCTCGAGCAGACGCCGCAGGCAGAGCGCGCGCAGCGCCTCCGGCTCGCGCGCGAGCGCGTCAAGGTCGAGTGCGGCGAGGTCGTCCTCGCCGTCGCTCACGGCGACGCGCTCCCAGGCGGCCTCCACGGCGGCGGCGACGACCTCGCGCTCGGCCGCCGCGATCCCGGCCGCGGCCGCGAGCGTCTCGGTGACGCGGGGATTGAGGCGCGCGAGCCGCGGCAGCACTTCATGACGCACGATGTTACGCGCGTAGATAGGCGCCGCGTTGGTCACGTCCTCGCCGAACTCGATGCCGCGTGTGGCGCAGTAGGCGCGGATCTCGTCGGCGCCCAGGCAGAGCAGCGGCCGCGCGAGAGCGGCGCGCCCCGGCGCGCCCTGCTCGCGCGGCCGTATCCCTACGAGCCCTTGCGGCGAGGCGTACTTCGCCAGCCTGTACACGATGGTCTCGGCCTGGTCGTCGCGGTTGTGCGCGGCCGTCACGACCGTGCAGGCGCGCCGCGCAGCCTCCTGCCAGGCGCGCTCGTAGCGCAATTCCCGGGCGCGCGCCTGGAAGTCGGGGCCGCGCAGGCGCCCCTCCAGGGCCACGACCTCGAGGTCGATGCCGGCCGCGGCGCAGGCCCTGACGACGATCTCACGGTCGCGTGCCGAATCGGCGCCCCGCAGGCCATAGTCCACGTGCAGCGCGGCGAGCCCGAGGCCGAGGCCGAGCCGCTCATCGGCGGCGCGGACCAGGGCCAGCATGGCCATCGAATCCGCGCCGCCGGAGAGCATGAGGAGGACGCGCTCGCCGCGGCGCACCACGTCGCGCCCCGCGACGAACGCGGCCACCCGGCGCTCCATCCTCAGAACGAAAGGGTCCGCTCGCACCGTTCCACAGCCTCCGCGAGGTCGTGGATAGTAGCGACCTGCACGCCCTCGATCAGATCATTGGCGGCCAATCCTCGCGCACGGCAACACGTCGCGCAGCAGGCGACACGAACGTCCTGCTCGAGCGCGCTCCGGAGCATCCGCTCGAGCGACGCGTGTGCTTCTCCCGGCTGCTGGCCGGACCGCGCCATGTGGACGCCGTCGCCCATGAGGAACACCTCCACGGTCGAGCCCGCCGCGGCGAGCGCCTCGGCCAGCCGTAACGCATTGTAGGGGCCCTCGCTACCGTAGGGCGCCGTGTTCACCGTGAGCAGAATCGTCATCACACCTCCCGAATGATCCTGATGCCGCCGACCCACGCGGCGCCAACCTACGACGCCCTGTCGCTTCACGGCGCCGCCGACGTCGCTTGCCTTCTGCGTAGCATAGCCTTGGGCCGGAGCGGCATCATGTCGGTCCGGCCTCGAGGGCGAAACCAGAGGCCTGCTTCGAGGCGTCGGGCACCGGCATGCTCGCTCCACGCGAGACACTTGCGTGCCATGAAGAAGAAGGGCGCCCGGACGGGCGCCCTGAGGAGGCTTGGTAGCGGGGGCAGGATTCGAACCTGCGACCTTCGGGTTATGAGCCCGACGAGCTACCGGACTGCTCCACCCCGCGTCGCTTCTGGATTGCATATTCTAGACCTTTGCGCGGTCGATTGTAAAGGCGCGGAGAGGACGCCAAGGGCGCGACGGCATACAGAACGGGAGGATCCTTCCGATACACTCGCTGGACGATCATGGGCAAGACCCGGGACATCGCCACCGGCCGGCGGACGACCGCCGACCACCGTGCTCTCGCGGTGACGCTCGCCTGCGCCGCCCTCGCCACGCTACCGGGTGGCGCGCTCCTGCGCCCTGCGAGTACCGCGGCCGCGCCGCGCGAGCTCACCTTCGGCGACAAGGCCGAAGGCATCGCCGGGTTGCAGGCGGAGGCGCGGCGCATCCGCGCCGAGATCGCCGCCCTCGACCGCCGCCTGTCGGCCTCGGTCGAGGAGTACAACGACGCCCGTGCGCACCTCGACGCTCTCAACGTCGAGCTCATGGCTGCGCGACGCGACCTGGCCGCTGTGCAGACCGACCTCCGCGAGACGCAGACCGCCTATGGCCGACGGTTGGCACAGATGTACAAGGGCGGCAAGACGACCTTCATCGACATCTTGTTGAACGCCGGCGACTTCACCGGCGTGCCCCGTCAGCTCAGCTTCTACCGCCGCATCGCCACCGCCGACGCGGCGACGGTCCAGACGATGGACGACCTCGCCGCCGAGGTCGTGACGATCGCGGCCACGATCGAGGAGCGGCGCGAGCAGGCGCTCGTCCGCGAGCTCGAGCTACGCGACAGGCGGGCCCTCGTCGAAGACCAGATGGTCCAGCGTCAAGCGGTCCTTGCCAGCGTCAGCGCCCGGATCAGGAAGGAGCTCGAGCGCCAGGCCGAGCTGGCGGCGGCGACGGCCGGCGAGCTCGCCCGCCGGGCGGACGTCGTCCTCGGGACGATCGACGCCACGCCGGCCGAGCTCGCCGTCGTACGCGCCGCCATGCGCTGGCTCGGCGTCCCCTACGTTTGGGGAGGCGCGTCGCCGAGCGGCTTCGACTGCTCGGGCCTCGTCACCTACGTGTACGCACAGTTCGGTGTGCGCCTCCCCCATGGCGCCACCATGCAATCGCGCCTCGGTGACCCCGTGCCGTTGGGCCGCCTGCGTCCTGCCGACCTCGTGTTCTTCGGCAGCGCCTCCTTCTACAACCACGTCGGCATCTACGTGGGCGGCGGTCTGTTCATCGAGGCGCCGCACACCGGCGACGTCGTCAAGGTCAGCCGACTCGCCGGTCGCGGCGCCGACTTCGCTTGCCGCTACCGCATCCGCCTCCTCTGAGCCGCCGCCATGAGCGACACGCGACCTCGCGCCAAGACCAGGGTCCGGACACCGCGCCGCTGCCCCGCGCGATCGGCCTTACCGCGTCCGGGGCTGTCTTCCGCGTCGCGCACGACGTAGACTCGCGACATGAACGGCTGGGTACTGCTCGCGATCGGCCTCGCCAGCCTCGGGTTGGTCGTCGTCGCCTTCGGTTACGTCGCATACCGCGGTTATCGTTTGGGCAAGATCGGGGCGCGGCTCTCGCGTACGTACACCCCGTTGATCGCCGAGCTCACGCGCAAGACGACCGTCGCCGCAGAGCTGGCGGAGGCCGTCGGTCACACCGCCGACGGAATCACGGCGGACCTCGGCGGTCTGCAGGTCAGCCTGCGGCGCCTGCAGGTGGCTGTCGACGCCCTTCAGGCCGCGGCGGCGCCCTACCACAAGCTCAAAGACTACGTCGGAAGATGAGAGAGGCGGCGGGGCGGGCCTCCATGAGTCCCGCCCCGCCGCCTCGAACGATCTCAGCCGCCCCGAACGACCTCCGCCGGCTCAGGCGACCTCCGCCGGCTC
>ENA-UOWE01001829-UOWE01001829.1-activated-sludge-metagenome-genome-assembly--contig:-NODE-1829-length-24961-cov-15.122942_pt1 | contig 24961 bp, 25 predicted proteins | sample MGYA00249841_ERZ761562 | MGnify/ENA primary metagenome ERZ761562 (study PRJEB28883, sample SAMN05720200) | activated sludge metagenome | isolation source: Anaerobic digester | place: Japan... | reverse complement strand
TTAAAGAAATAGGCAAAGACGAGGATGCCGATTCGATAAAGGCATGGCTCAGGAGCCAATATGCGCAAACCATCCGTGAGCGCAAACGTGATGCCCAACCGGGCGATTTTGATCTGATCGGTACGGAATTTCATCGTTGGGTGCGCGAACATGAAAACAAGCTTGGCCTTATGAGCAGCTTAAAGTTTTCTAGCTTTATCGAGGAAGATTTCTCTTTCTATGCGCATTGGTATTTGCGCATTCGACAAGCGGCGGAAATATTGACAAAGGGAATTGAAGCTATCCACTTTAACGCGCAAAATAACTTCACGCTTCAATATCCGGTTTTGCTTGCTCCTCTGAAAGTCAAAGAAAACGAAGAAGAAAGCCTTCGAAAACTGAAAGTGGTTTCTTCATATCTTGACATCCTTATAACAAGACGAATCTGGAACTGGCGCTCTATTGATTATTCAACCATGCAATACGCCATGTTTTTGTTGATGCGCGATATTCGAGGTAAAAGCGCTGAAGAATTAGCAAACATGCTCTATGAAAGCTTAACCAAGGAAGCAGAAACTTTTTCATCTAATGATAGATTCCGCTTGCATGGAACAAACGGTAGGCTTATTCACCGCCTGCTTGCCCGCATAACTGATTACGTAGAAACCCGTTCAGGACGTCCATCGCGATATCGTGAATACATCCAACGCGGGGGCAAAAACGGTTATGAAATAGAACATATCTGGGCAAACCATCCCGAATGGCATATGGACGAATTTGCTCATGCCGCAGACTTTGACGAGTATCGCAATCGCATCGGTGGGCTTCTATTGCTTCCAAAAAGCTTCAATGCCAGCTATGGTGATTTACCCTATAACGAAAAGCGCAAGTATTATATTATAAAGCAAAACCTTCTTGCGCAGAGCCTGCATGAAGACGCCTACACACATGATCCAGGCTTCAAGAAATTCTTAGCAGAAAGCGGTATTCCCTTCAGGGAGCATGCAGAATTTAAAAAAGCTGATCTGGATTCCCGACAGGAACTTTACATAAAGCTTGCCGAGCAAATCTGGAGTCCGCAGAGATTGTTGGAGAATGTCAAATAATGATTACTGGCTTAAACCCCTATGCCAACTACAGGAATCCCGGTACTCGATAGTGAACTGTTCTGCAGTAGCATTAAAATAATTGGGGACGGGTGTACTAGCTCATAAATCAGGTAATTATTTAAGTTTATCAGAGGTTGTTTTGTAGCCCAATCCACCATGCTTACAGAAAGATTTATAAATCATGTCCAATATCAGAGAAATACATGATGCTTCAGCCTTGAATGATATAGGTATAAACGCAAACGACAACGGCAATTATGAATTTGCTGTCAAAGTATTTACTAAATCAATCAAAATACATCCTGATGATTCAGATACCTATTATCACAGGGGAAGAGCATATACTGAACTCGGTCACAATAAAAAAGCGCTAAGAGATTATAATAAATCCATTAGACTTAATCCTGAAAACGTGCGTGCTTATTACAGCCGGGCATTCGAATATAAAAAGCTTGGGGACTTACATAAAGCAATAGAAAATTTCAGCAAGTTTATAGAAATATATCCGCAAATTGCCATTGCGTATAAAAAACGTGGAGTTGTTTATGATTTGTTAGGTGAGCATGAAAAAGCTATTGAGGATTATAATGAAGCTATTCGGCTTAAACCTAAATATGCCGAAGCATATCTTGATCGGGCTCTGGCTTATGGGGATTTGGGGCAGAACGAACGCGCTATTCAAGACTTCAACACGGCAATAAGCCTTAGCCCGGATAATGGCGAAGCTTACTTATTTCGAGGCATTAGTTATCTTGAACAGAAAAAATATTTATGGGGATATCGCGACGCGAAAAAGGCGTCGGAATTAGGTGAAGATAAATTACTGGAGTGGGTTAAAAATTATAAAATAAAACCGGTAATACAAAACACAAAATACTAAAAGGAGATCTAACATGTTTCATGGCAACGTTTCTAAAGAAATTGCAAAGGGATTGTTAGAGCTTAAGGAACGGATTGAACTCTCCAAAATACCTTCTTCAAAATTGGATGAAACAATAAATGTGGCTACCTGGAATATCCGTGAATTTGGCAAGAAAAGAAGAAGCGAAGCAGCCGTTCATTATATTGCGGAAATTCTTGGCCAGTTTGATATTATTGGTATTGTGGAACTTCGAGACGATCTTAACGATTTAAAGCGTGTTTTAAACATTCTGGGACCATACTGGCGAGCGATATATTCTGATATGATACCTGATGCTGGCGGCAATAGAGAGCGGATTGCCTATGTCTATGATAAGCGTTCAATATCATTTAATGGGTTGGCTGCAGAAGCTAATCCTCCCCGAACGAAGAAAGGGACGGAATATTTAGCAGACATTTCCTGGTGGAGAAGTCCCTATATGGCATCATTTAAATCGGGCAATTTCGATTTTGTATTACTTACTACGCATATTCGTTGGGGAGACAACGAAAAAAATCGTGTCCGCGAGATCTCGCTACTCGCTGACTGGGTCGATGCTAAAAGGAAAGAAAAGAACGTTGAGGACAAGGATATAATTGTCATGGGTGATTTTAACATCCCCAGTAGAAAAAGTCCTTTGTTTGAAGCGATGGTAAGTAAAGGGCTTATTATACCAAACGCACTTCTGAAAAGTGACCCGGGATCGAATCTTGAAAAGAACAAACGATATGATCAGATATTTCATTTACCTATTTATTCCGATAATTTTACAAATAACGGCGGAGTATTAGATTTCTATAATGGGAACGTCACTCGGTTATTTCCGGGGATGAAAAAAATTGATTTCACTTATCAATTGTCAGATCACCTGCCTTTATGGGTACAGATTAATACCAATATTGATAGTCATAAATTAGATCAGATAATTCAGGGGTAAGAGCTGTAAAATGTTTTAAAATTTCTTCCAGTAAATAGAAATAACCGGAAGGAATGAAAAGTCTGCAAGCAAAATTACCAAAACAAAGGAAATGAGAGGAGGCCATAATGACGCCCATAGAATCAATTTATGAGATAAAAGAAGCTGTCGTTAATCTCGAAAGATACATGCTGTCAAAGGATTCTGTGGTCTCTAAGAAGGCCCGAATGAAATACGAGCAGCTGGTTGATGTATTCTTCAGGGGTAATAAAGGTTCTGAAGCAACCAAACATCGCCAAGAATGTTTAAATGACCATGGATTTTTTATGAAGCTGATGGATGAGGCAGTGGAATATTTTTATTTGGATGAGTGATGCTTAGCTATAAATAAGTGCTACTTCCAGAAAGAAGCAAATCATTAAAATTAGCAGCCATGAAATGATAATAATGGAATATTTCTCTTTAAGAGAAAAAGAAGTTATGCTATTTTAATATTTAAATAAGTGGAAAAAGAGAAGTTCATATATTATTTGTTATGCAAAAAAATAATATGGAAAAATGGTATGAAAGGTATGAAAGCCAGCGTTGGTATAAAAATACTTTTTTGGTCAATAATTTCCGTCAAATTTCAAGAGCAACTAAAGGGGACAGGGAATGGAACAATATTGAGGATTCAGGCTGCCACTTCGTGTGCTTGTCAATGATTATAGGAATTAACCCGGCATACTTATCTTCAAAGATGAAAGAATTAAAATTTTTCAAACCTGATTACAGCTTAAAATCAAAAAAATTAAATGGTCGTTCAACACATTTAGTTTGGGATCAAAACAAACCGGATATAAAAGATAAAGAAGTTAAATTAAAAAAAGTATATCATCCAAAAAGAGGGATAATAGATTTATCAATTCAATTTATTGGCATTAAGAAAACAAACAATATTGACTGTGCAAAAAGTCTAATTGAGGATAACAAAAAATACGGTTATCATATTATCTGTGGATATGATGATCATTCTAGGTTGGTTGCTGGCAAAAGTAAAGGTAAGTATTTTCTTTGGGACCCTGATCTTAGCGATACAGACTTGCAAAAAAATATTAGAGGACAATATACTTTAGAAAGGTTTTATAAAGAGTATTCGAATAAAAAAGAATTTGCTAATAAGGAAGCAGAATACTTGATTTACTCGGTAATATTTAAATAAAGCGGATAACCAGTTGCTACAGCCGATCGCTGCGCTCCGGCTGAGCTTTTCGTTATGCATTTAAATGAATGAAGATGGCTTTGGAAAGGGTGCACGATATGAATAGCCAATCAGTCATTTGTGATGACACATTAAAGTTTGAAGCGAATTACCCTGATATAAAATCAAATATTCAGCAAAAACTTCAGGACTCTATTGACCTATATAAATTTGATGATATCGCTCGGCAGATACGATATCGCACAGAGGGTCCCTTGGTTCCTAACGACAACAGGAAAATTCCGATCTTAATATTATTGAGTAATCCTCACCCCCATTCTGTTCGGCAGGGAATGTTTCTTTCTCCAAATCGAGTTGGGAAGGAGAATCCTTTCTGGAATACGTTAAGGGGGACAGGATATTTCAAACACGCTAATCAGATTACCCCCTCGCTGATGATTGAAAATAGATATGAAAGCCCTTTCCGAATATTTATAGCCGTATTGCTTTCATTTCCAAGCAATTATCCGCATGAGCTGCCGGAAATCTTTGGAGTCGGTGAATACCAGAAAATGATACTTGCAGGAAAAAGGAGGATAGAAGAACTATTGGCGAAGTATGATATCAAGAACGTCATATGTTTTGGAAAGACTCAATACGACGTTATGGCCTCATTCGCCACTCCAGATCAGTATACCAATGCTTTGAAGTGTGGCAAGGTCATACAAAATCAGGCTTCATTTTCTAATGCCGTCTCGATATTCCTTACATTTCCAACAGGGTGGAGGTATGACACTGATAGCCAACGCATGAAATGCGAGAGCCTGAAACAGATTATGGAAATTATTATAACCGCATCAGGCACTTCCGTGCATAAAGTAGAAGATGAAAGAAAAAAGGATTTGAAATCTTTTCGCCAGAAAAAGGCAACGCCAAATATCTGGTTCATCGTTCATCACCGTGATCTTTGGGACATCGATAACAGGCTAATTGGATTTTACAACAGGAATCAATGGGAGCCCCTCAAAACAGGTGATATTGTTATATATTACAGGGCTGGATTTAAGGAAATTACGGGCGTATTCAAGATAACAGAAAAAGGTATAAATCTTAATAAGCACTTCTATATGGAGGATATAGCAGAAAAGACCATTCATCAGTGTCGCTTGGAATTGCTTAGTGACGATATAATTTGCCATCGACCGACAACGGAATCAAAATTTTCTTTTTTCGATGCATGGGTAAGTGCTCGGTACGGCTTGCGGAAACAAGTATTTAGCGCAAGACAGGATGATCTTGAACTTATATTGCGGGACAAGTCCGTAATCGACAATGCTTAAAAAGAGCAGTGTGCGCAACAAAAAATTGCATAACCCGGCGTTCCACCCGATCGTAGCCCGCTAGGCTGCTCCGGGTGAGCTCTTCGTTCGGCAATACAATAGGGGAAATTTCATATGACATATAGAGAACAACAGCGACAAAAAGTGACATTGATACGGACGGCGTTTTTCAAAGATCCTGGAAACGGCATCTTTTATGGCAAGGAACGCGAATTTGCTTTATCTGATCCAATTATCAACTTATGGGAAGGCATCAGGTATGATGCCGTTGACTATTTTAAACGAAACAATATTGGGTGGTGGCAAAGTAGCGGTGATGATTTGCCCACTGGGCACTTGCTTTCATCGCAGATTGCCTGTGTTAACCATCTGTATTTCATCAGACAAAGAGAGGATCTTGCGACCACGATTCTGAAAAGCATTGATCCCGATGTGGTTAAAGCGCTACCTGTTGAAGACGGATATGTCGAATTCGAATTCATTGGTTCTAAAAAAGCCAAAATCCCATTTTTACTAAATGAAAAGTCTCTCACTCGCGGGGCTAACTGCACCTCCATTGATGCAGCCATGACAGGTCAGTTACGATCGGGGGCCAAAAGGTTATACCTGATAGAGTGGAAATACACAGAATCGTACCAACCAGAAGATAAGTATATCCCCGAGAGAGCAAGCCGATATGACAATCTGATAACAGCCCCAGACTCGCCGTTTGTCGCGGGAACCAACCCAGCAACACTCTATTTTGAACCGTTCTATCAGCTCATGAGGCAAACATTGTTCGGAAGTCAGTCTGTGAAAGTGAAAGACTATGGTGTATCTTCCTACAAGCATCTCCATGTTGCCCCCATGCAGAATATTGAGCTTCGTGAAAGAATTACCTCAAATGGCTTGAATGGAGCAGATATCCATGATGCATGGATTAAGACGCTTAAAGAAAAAGATGCTTTTATCGGGACAACCCCAGAAGAATTGCTGAAACCAGTTGCAGAAAGGCAAGACACAAAATCCGTTCTTCATTATTTAGAGAACAGATATTGGAAATGAAAGCCGAACAAGGGCAATACACCCGATCGCACTCTCCGGGTGATTTCGTCGTTGTCCCGATGAGAAAAAGATGATTAATGCAATTGAAAAATTCATTGATACAATAAAGACTGGAAAAATTGAAATCTATAACGAATTCAGCTTACAGCATGAATTAGGGATATTTCTCCGGTCACAATTTACCAATATGAAAATACAATTTGAAAGAAACGTATCGTTCTTCTTCCATGCCGGTGAGTTTGTTAAAAGGGAAATTGATATTTCTATATATGCCTCAGATAAATCAAAGCTTCACTACGCCATTGAGCTAAAGTATCCACGTAACGGGCAGTATCCCGAACAGATGTTTAACTTTTGCAAAGACATTCTGTTTGCAGAACAGTTGAAACGTTCAGGTTTTGATCAAACATTTTTTGTAGCCTTTGCAGACGATCCCCTATTTTATTCCGGCAATGGTGATGATATCTATGGCTACTTCAGACAACACAAAATACTTCAAGGGACTATTACAAAACCAACAGGAAAGAAAGACGATACAGTAACACTTAATGGAAGCTATAATGTACAGTGGGCTAACGTGTGCGGTAATCTTAAATATGCTGTAATTGAAACGAGGCCAACAAGGCGCTAGAGCCGATAGCAGCCCGTTGGGCTGCTATCGGCTCTGCTTTTCGTACGGCCAGAAATGATAGCATGAATTTTTTTTCTTTTATGAAAGGAAAGAAATGCATGAAAAAATAGCACAGTATTGTATAGAGCATTTGGATTTACAAAATGCAGAGCTTAGTGAAGAGTATTACTACGCTAGTCTTCCATTGAAATCGAGCCAGATGCGAACCGCAATCGGGCGGCACTTTTACTGTGTCCCTGCTGAGTTCGCGCTCAATTTTATCGGGAGTCGGCGTCGCGGTTCGCACAGCTCATTTCAAAGTTAGGCAGACCCTTCGGGCAGAAGAGTATTATGAAAAACTTACATGATATTATTATAAAACAGTCTAAAATAATTATAAATAATTGTAAAATAGCAATGGATGTTACATTCCCAGAAGAATTAATAATCACAATTCCAAAGCTTAGTAAATATGATATTAATAAATTGGTTAATGATCTAAAGGAAATAAATTATTGGAACTGTATATACATTATTTCTGCAGATGAATTTAAAATGAAAAAAGAAGCTGTTACTAAAACATTTTTGCAATTAAAATCCCAATATCCTAAAAATTATCATATCAGCAGGATTAATGATTCAGTTCATTGGTTATCTAATAATTCTGAAAAAATATTATATGTTGGATGCAAAGAGAATAATCTCCAGCGTCGTCTAATGCAGCACCTTGGTATAATAAACAAAAAATCAAGATCAGTATATTCTTTATATTTGAATGACTGGTGGTTAGATCATTCTAAATTAATAATCAAAATCTGGAATCTACAAGATAAAGTAAATAATGCAGTATTACAGATAATCGAAGATTCTATTTGGGAAGAATTGCATCCTTTATTTGGTAAAAAAGGAGCAACCTTTAATAAAAAAAATGCCTAACAATGAGTTCAAGCGGACTCGCATCTGGAGATGTAGGTGAAAAATTATTTAGTTAAAGTTAAAGATTAAATCCGGTGGCTCGCCGCTTAACTCTATGTTGGGCCTATATCAACAAAGGAGATTCTGTGACCAAAACCGAAAAACAAATTCTCGATAACGTACGTAAGCTTGAGTTATTGGAAAGGGAATTCAAGAAATTTAACTATGAAACGGCAACACCACGTAATTCCGATGAGTCAATATCATTCCTTCGCGAAATTATTCGTATAGCAGGGGAGGCTTTCACTACAAGAAACAAAATTCTCGAAGACTTTAAGGATGTAACTGAACTTAATATTCAGGATAAACAGGCGCTAGGGCTTCTAGATTCAGTCAGAAGAAATGACAAGTTATATTCAATTGCGTTTTATGAGAACGTAGGGGGAATTATCAATGCAGACGCTGAGAATCAGGAAAACAAGATGCCAACGTCAATCGAGGATATCTTAAATGATAAATTTGAAGATATATTTTCAGATTTTCATTCTTGGTTTGATGTCACTTCATATTACTTAGCTCAGATAACAATTGGTCCAATTATTTCATCATTCAAAATTCCTTCTTATCTCCTCTCGTACTTTACTGAAATTAAGGAAACGTATGCATTTGGCAAATATCGAGCGAGTGTGGCATTGTGCCGCGCATTATTGGAAATGGCGTTATATAGAAAGCTCAAGGCGAAAGGAGCTTTTAGAGACAAAGACCCTAAAGTCACTGGTATTAACGTGGCGAGAGAAGACAACCTTAATCGATACATCAATATGGCGAAGTGGGAAAAGGTATTGTCAAAGGATAGCTTAGATTTAGCGCATCAGATAAGGAAAACCGCAAATGGTGTATTGCATATAAAAGATTCAGAGAAACAACTTAACAAGAAGATCGTCGTTGATACTATTTTCGCAACGTTGCGAATATTAGAGGGGTTGTACAGATAGGTGTATTATTGAGGGCGCTAAACCGTCGCTGCACCCGATTGCAGCCCGCTGGGCTGCTCCGGCTTAGCTTTTCGTTATATAGAAAAAGTGAAAGGTACAATTTATTCTATGATACTTACTTTTGGATGATGGTTTGGCTTGTATCTACAAGACACAAAGCGCATACTAAATGGCACATCACAATACTATCAAGGCGGCCAGTTACAATAGCCTCACCCAGAGATTAAACATACTGACGTACGCGTGCTGGCAAAAAAACTACCAATATCGCCACGAAGTTTGATCTGAAATATTTGAATTTGACACCGCCGACAACGGAGAGTACACTTTTGGCCGAAAAGGAGAAACTATATGCTGAACTCGCAGCTCTTGAAGCCGAGGGAATTAACGTCAGAGGATAAATACGAGAAAGTGCGAGACGCCTTCTTGCGGATTGCGAACAGATTTTTGTATGAAATCAGGGTCGCATCTTTATTATTTACATTTTGCTTAGTAGAAAAAAATATAACTGTTTTATTTGTCGCTAGTATTTAAAAGTATTTGATTAATAAATAGGGGTCTTAATCGTGAACAGCAGACTACTAAAAAAACACAACAAATCAATATATCTAATGCATTAATTATAATGCCATGCTTTATAATTTAAACACTCATGCTGTGTTAATTAGATGGGATATGGATTGCGTTGGTTCCCATAAAACCATTAGCATTGGAAAAAATACATTTTCACTATTTAATAATATCAAAAAATACATAATTTCTAGCATTCGAAATCTTATCGATCAGCATTGTGAAGCAATTAACTTGTCTGATCTTAATGCATATTATGAAAGATTTGTAGATGAAAATGAGCCAATGCCGGAAGGATATTCCGCATTTGACATCGAAAAATTATGTTTAACCCTTCTTGATAAACGTAATTCATACTTAGCTCAGAGTCCAACGGCACCTACAATAAAAGGAGAATGGTCACAGCTTATTGAATATTTGAATGATGATCTTGAGGGTGATTATTTTCACATAAGCATAGAAGGAGAAATTCCAATATTTGCAAAAGAGATGATTAACTGGTTAAAATCTTACAGAGAAGAAAACAATGTGCTAAATTTCATAGAAGGACGATGGATTAATTATCTGCAAGCTATTACAAAAGCTGAACAATGGTGGTGTGATACTAATACAAGAAAATTGGATCAGTTTATTGACGAATTTAACAAGATGTATGAATTTTCGTGATACTTGATTTTGGTAAGTGAAGTTTATAAAATAGAACATAAATATTTTAATATATTTACTTGAGCAGAAATTGAAATCATTATTATAAAGTATATTTAAAGAGGAGAACCAAACTATGGCGATGGTTTCTTCATATTGGAGACTCAAGTTAATAGAAGGCACGCTGAGAAATAAATCCCCCAAAAGATACAAAAAGTTGAAGAAAACAGGTCATCTAGATCAATTCTTAAAAGAAATTGACAAGCAGATAATGGACATCTATGAAAATAAAAGAAAATACGCATTTTTAAGAATAAAGAATCAACAAACTGAGGACGACCCACAACTTCTGCAAAAGCTTCAGCAAGCCGATAAAAAAGCGTGGACTAATACGTTATATCAATTCATGATTTCATATGACTTCGAATCAAAAGAAACATCACAAAATACAAATGAATATAAAAATAAGCATAAAAGTTATTTACATACTTCAGCTTCTCGACGATCAAAAAAACTAATATCAAGGCTCGCCGAAGTAAGTTTCTTGTATATAAAAAAAGCTGTTGCGGGCAAGCACGTCCCTTCCCTGCCACCCGACTGGCAACCACTAAAAGAAAATAAAGAGAATGAAAATCAATCATTAAAAGACACAACTGCAGCCGAAAAAAAGGAATTGACACCGGAGGAGAAATACCAAAAAGTAGCTGATGTCGTCTTGCGTGCTGCGAAAAGACTTTTTGAGATAAAGTATCCACACTTGATTAAGAAGAACGATACGGAGCTAAACGCCGGCATTGATCACGAAATCCTTGCCGCCGGTATCAACCTGGCCGGCTTTTACATCGAAGGCGGCGCCCGTTCATTCATCGAATTCTCCAAAAATATGATCGCGGATATGGGCGAAGTAATCCGCCCTTATCTGAAATCGTTCTATATGGCCGTGCGCAATTACCCCGGCTTGGATAAAACCGGTATGAATACGGAAGCCGAATTAGACGCGATTAATTAAAATGAAATTTATTTTAAAACCATGCCGAGAAGAAGTTTTTGAAGATAAAGTATCTACACTTGATGAAAAAGGAAGATTAGAGTTTATATAAAATAAAGGATAATTAAATGGTTGAATATCCTATAATGGAAGAGAAGATATTAACTGGAGAACCAAAGGAATGCCCGGAATACAAGGTTACACGCCAACCGTCGTCGGCAGAGAAAAAGCTGGCACAAGCAAAACAGCCTGCAATGCGGCGCAAATCGCCGCGCAATACATGATTAAGTATATTACCTCACAGATTATCTAGCTGGCCCTATAAAGGGCGGGTGTGCCGTGCAATCATTGGATGGACAAATAAACTATTGTTATACCTCATAAATCCACCTTCTTCTGATCGATATAATTACTTTGACAAACCTTTGTCGTCTGAGTATATAAAAACCTAACACAAAAAGGAGAAAGATTATGCCGAAGTCATCGAAACGGGATACGTCGCAGCAAAGCAGGCAATCGAGACTCGCCGAAGTGCACTCCTAGATCATAAGAGAAATACACGCGGGCAAATACGTTCCAACTCCACCTCCAGGCTGGCAACCACCAAAAGAAAATAAGGAGAATGAAACTCAATCAACAGAAAATATAGCGCCGACCGACAAGAATGAATTGACGTCGGAGGAGAAATCCTAGAAATTTTTAGACGTCTGAACAAACGCTTTCAAGGAATTCTTAAAGATCAAGTATCCCCACTTGATGAAGAACAAAGATTAAATTTAATAACATAATCACCGCCACTGCTACTGAAAACTTCCTGAAAGAAGTGAATCATTAAAATTAACAGCTTTGCAAGCTTTCAATCGATAATCGATGAGCAGTTGAAAAAATTTACCATATTTTACGACCTTCGTCTTTAGTCTTTATTATCACGAATCACGAAGTGAAAAAGACATATATTTGCATGTAATTATGTAATGTTCCCCTTTTTTTAAAAATATGCTTATGTTATGATGTTACTCAAATTATCGGAAAAAACGAAGTTCGTATATTAATTGTTATGTCTAAGAGGATGCTATGAAATATGTTACACTGAATTTCATAAGTCCAAATTTTGGTGATGAAAAATTAGAATCTGCTTCATTTGAAGACTTAGTTGATGTTTTCGAGGATAGAATAAAGCATTGGTTTCTCCATCCGGCTGAGCGTCTTCTTGAAATACCCCATTGCCAAATTTCGGCTGTAGCCCTTCTTATGGCTTATTTTGAGGGAATAGAAATATATCAATCTGGGAAAGACAGCAAGAGCCAGTCATTTCCATTTTTTGCGAAAGGTTTTTCCAAAGTTTTTCCGCTTCTTAATAATGATGAAAGGCTGTTAAAAACCATTCATAGTGCAATCTATGATCAAGTGAGATGTGGTTTCGCTCATGATGGGATGTTCAGAAATCGAGTGTTTTTTAGCAATATTCCTTCCAAGCCAATTATTTGTTCATTTCCTAAAATAAATGGTGTCTTAGATTCCTCTCAGATTGAGTCAATTGTAATTAATCCTAAGCTTTTATTTGAGAGTGTTAAAAATCATTTCGAGGACTATTTAAAAATACTTAGAAAAGGTACCGATTTAAAGTTAAAACAGAATTTTGAAGCGATCGTAAAATTAAAATGGGCTTTAGATGAGAAAGACCGAGCTATAGGCATGACTGAAGAAAAATTTTATAGGACATAACAAAGGTTTGCACGGGATCGCGGCAAAGAGCGGCGCTCCCCATGAAACCTGTCATTATGTTTAAGGTGAATCATGCAAAACGAAGTTGCCAATTTTCTTTTGAAAGAAGCAAGAGACCTTAAGTATGATACCTGAGATTCTGTTTTTGGAGATTTGTGTCTTGACGAAACAAAACCAATTAAGCAGTATTGTGGCGCCGTTTATGGAATTGTTGTCGAATCTGATACACCACCAAGCACAGGATTAAAACCATTAAAAGATTACCCAAAGCTATTTCCAGTATACTGGGGCAAAGACATCGCACCAGTAAGCCATATAATAGCCCATGTGCAAAATCACAAATCAACAGGAAATGCAAACCTCCGCAACATAAGTGAATTGAAAGACAAACGAATAATCTTTGGGGCAATCTTTGTAGAAAGGTATCGAGATTTTGAGGAACATTTACATAAAACATATCCGCTGCTTAAAGGGAGCAAGAAACATGGGGGCGGAGAAAAAATCATTAAGATACTGAAATAAAACATAACCAGTCGCTGCACCCGATGGCAGCGCTAGAAGCGCTGCTCCGGCTCAGCTCGTTGTTACTTTCTTTCAATTGGTACTCTTCGACTTTACCATTTTCATGAGTTCATTGATTTATAGGTGTTATTTGCAAATATTATCTTAAAATTAGCAATCGTTAAGAAAATGTATTAAAAATTATACACGATAATATTTCACTTATCTTCCTCAAATTCCGGAGACGGTAATTCAATAGTCATCTCCTTTGGCCTCCATCGCTGTTCGGCTATTTGGGCAAATGTTTTTGGCTTTACCGCGTCCTTTTCTTTTTGAAGAGCATGCCATTTTTCAAATTCTTCGCGCCATTTTAATGCTTTCTTTTGCCTTTGCAGACAGGTTGATTTTATCCATTCTTCTAGCTCGCGAGAGAACGGCTCGGTTACAGGCATGGGCGGTATCAAAGATACAAGACCTTCCACATTTCTTTCTCTTTTATCCGCGTTAAGAAGTATGGCTGGTTCCCTATATTGAGGCCATGCAAATAAAGGGGCGTCATTCGAGGGGATTTCTTTAGCGCAATCCGGTTGTTTACGACATTTAAGGCATTTTTTTCTTTTGCCCGACCAGTCACACAGACTACATTCCCATGTATCAATAATATTATTATCTTTTTCTTTTATTAAAGTGCCATCCAAAATTAAAATAAAGCAGGGCACCATGAAGGTATCGGTAATGTCCTCACAAATATAAAAATCAAAAGGCATTCCTTTAAGAGCCGTAGCTATATTCTCTTTCAAGGGCGAACTTGCCAGTATGTTGACGTTACTTTCTATTGATTGAGTAACGTGCATTGTTTACATCCCAATAATATTTAATTCTATTTTGCAAACTATTAAATGCTAATTTTCAATTAAGCTTACCTTAAGCAAGAACTGACACATTTAACAGACAAAATGACCCCGGGGAAATCCTTGTTTTTCATTATTTTAGGGAAACACCATGCAACTGCGTCAAATTTATCGCGTATGGTCGGTTCATTCAAAAGTAGTTTTATTTTGTCATCCACATTTAAATTGGTTCCTGCTTTATATTTATTGATGTTTTGGGTAAGAAAAATAATTGCTAATGCGCGTTGATTGTTTGTTATTATGGTTTTTCCTGCGCGTTCTATTACTTTTGCTTTTAAGTATGTATAATCATATTTGTCAGATGTTATTTTATCTTTTTTAAATTTCTCTATATGATATGTATGCTTTGCTTCAATGAAGTCTTCGATGTCATTGTCGGCTAACTTCATCCAAAGATCTAATCTTACTTTTGTATCACGATCATCATGGTTTACTAACTTTTCGCATACGGCAATTCCTTTCGTTAGCCATGCGGCTGACATAAGCAGACCGACATTCCCCATTTCGTTATCAAGATAGGGTGGCATGCCATTTGTTTGATTACAAAAATTACTAATGCATTCTATCCATGTGGTAAACAACTTCTTCCAATGCTTCAAAGCAATTTCATTAAATAATACATAGCCGCCTTCAATTTCCTTCGATGATAAATTATTATAATTACTAGCACTTATTTGATAATCACTCATTGCTATCACCCCCCTGTATTCAATATTTCATTCATGGCATTAGGATTTAGTGGAATCAACTGCTTTAATAATTCAAGATCTTCAATAGCATCTTTTATATGCGTCCAATACCATTGCACCCTTATTCCTACTTCAAGTAAATGTTCATCATTAACAATCTCAGGGCATTTATTAGATGCAAGCACGATTGTGTCGATAAGTTCTTGCGCGGCTGCTTTGTTCATCTTCTTTCTGTCAGATTTATACCAGCGAAATAAAGCGTTCATTAGCAGGCATTCGTTTACAGATAAAGGGATCCCATAAGCTTTTATGCGATACAAGATAATCATTTCGCCTATTTCAAAATCGTGTTCTATTAGAAGACGGCATATTTCGTGCCTTCCCAGAATGGCAGCAATGTTTAAACAATTTAAGTTATGCACATCCCATTTTACACTGGCAAAATGAAAGAGAGCCGTGTCCGAAAGTAAGAGATTTTTATCAATAGTCTCTTTATTTAAAGCATCTTTAACTTCATCTGGCTTGTTTAGCATGATCGCATTGATAAAATTGTATATATGCTTTTCCTTTGCAAGGTTTTCAGACAGACGATTAATGGCTGAATAATCCAAGCCCATTGTTTCCAGTTCCCGTGCATCCGGCACGGCATTTTGTCTCATTATATGGTCAATAATTTTATACAGATGAAATATATAGTTTATCGCGGCAAATAGTGAAAATATTTCGCGCTGATCAAAATCATTATCTTTCCCGATATTATCGACAAATTCCTGGTCAACAGCAAAATCAATTTGTGGGGGCAGATTATTCAAATTTCATTACCTCCTTATAATCATCTTATTGAAGTTTGTAGAGTTGATCTACTATTTCAACCATCCCTAAAGTATCGAGGCCGCAATATTGTTCAAGGTCATTTCTGATTTTAGCCTTATCTTTATTATCATCTGTAAAGGTTACCCGAAAATATTCCCTGCTGGCAGTCATGCCGTCACCGATTTCCATATCATCGTATGATTTATCAGTAAGCGTCGGCAGAACATTTTTTATTGAGCAGCTTCCATCCTGTTTGGGATGGTAATACGCAAAATCCCGAAAAGGTTTGAGCAGGTCAATAGTTCTTTCTTCAATGGATTCAACCCATTTTTTATATTTAGGGAGAGCTTCCGCGCATTCCTTGAGTTTACGTAATTCAAAGCTGGCCTTATAGGCAATTACGGAGCCTTTTGTGCCCATTAATTCTTTGAGTTTTTCCATAAACTCGGGACGCGGATCGTCAGTACCGTCTGCCAAAAAAGAATAATGTTCAGGTGCAGCGCCTTTTTGTTTAACTATATGGACAGAGAACTGAAACGGAATCTGCTGATAAGGCCTGGAGTTATCAAACAATGGAACAGCTGAGCTTATCGTTTCAAAATCCATGTAATAAGCAGGATATTTGATTTCCTTTAGAAACTGTTTTATTTTTTTATTATCCACATAGGGCTTACCTGTTTTTTCACAGGCAACCTGTATACGATTATTCTCGGTGATTTTATATTCATCGGATATTTCAGCCAGTTTAAAAATCCCTTGTTTGATTAAATCCATAGGAGTCTTTTTGTTTCGATAAAGCAGAAATACATTTCTATCCGGCAGGAATGACCAGCATTTTTCCACCAAGGTGCACTCGTATGGTTCATGGCAATATGGACCAATACCCGGTTCGAAATATGTTTTGGCTTTAATAGCCTTTACCATTTCGGCTATATTATCTTCGATTGCTTTACTGTATTTTGATTTAACTTCTTTAGTAACATCAATCTTTTTCAATAATTTACAAGGATCAATATCGCCATGACGGACATAACTGCTATCAACGCACATTAAATAGCATTTATCTATCTTAAGCCCAGCACAGGTATAAAGATAATACTGGAACCCTATATCGTGATAATTAATATCTTTAATATCTGTTGAGCTTTTAACTTCGATCAGATTCCATTTGTCTTTGCCGACCGGATCAAGGACGTCAGCCCTAGCATAACAGTGCTTATATGATAGTGCTGCTTCAAATATCGGCACTCTTTTTGAGATTAACTCTCTTGTCTGTGTTAAACCATCTTCAAATGTTCTGGTGTGATCAACCTCAATTCCGGTAGGAAACAATTTCTTCGCATAGTCGCCAACCAGATGACCCTGCTCAAATACTGCTTGAGTATTTTCATCCGGTTCAGGAATCAATTCCGGCGCGTTATAGATGTGCCAGAGCAGCTTCTTGCACTGGAGGCCATTGAGGTATTTAGTCTTTGATATTCTGATGTTCATCGTTTTGTTGTCTCCGCTTGTTTATTAAAAAATATCAACGCAAAAGATAATTGATGCACCTGCTGGTATTTCATCGCTGGAATTAAACATAACAGATTTCTCTTTATATTTAGATACGTTTTTATTGAATTCATCAAGATTTTGATCATAGCCAAATGCGTCAAGGACATCTTCATAACTTGCAACATCCTCACTATATCTGAAAGATTTTATTTTATGACGCATATCACTGTTGAAATACCGCCACAAAAGAGTTTCATATATCCCTGTAATTATTCCTGTCTTGAAGATGCTTTTCATGATCAATGGAGGAATATACACATTGCATTCAGCCGCGTTACCGCAATTTCTTATTTGTCCATGACCTTCATACCATTGGCCAAGTTTCAGATGTGACTTGTATGGCTTTGTCCAGTTGAAACAAAACAGCTTAAAATCAGGAAATATCTCAATCAGGTAATGATAACAATTTTTGTGCAGATCATTCTGATATCTGGCTATGGGCCTGAACCGGAACCTGTATATTTCATAAATAACATGTTGCATGTATGGCTCTTTAATAATGCTTAAATCATAATAATCTATCGTAATCTGCGGATAAAATTGAATCACATCGCCTACGCGAAATATTTTTTCCTCTTTAGCAGGATTAAAGGTCAGCATTCCCTCGGCCATGTGTATTGATTTCATATTATCCCTCTTTCTATCTGTTAAAATGCCTTGCATTAAAATCCAATCCGCTTGCCGCCGTCTCGCTGAAATTGCTTAATATTCGATTCTTTACTTAATGCCTCTACCATTGTTTGATGATTTATTTCCTGCGGTTTGTAAAATGAATATCTATCTCTGATAACCCGGAAATCCCCCGGCGTTAACTGCTTTATTCTTCTTAGCTCATCTTCAATCTCGTTATTCAAGGGGTTACTCACTAATGAAGCCAGAAGCTTTTGGTAAAATATGACGTTGCCTTCCGGCCGTAGATAATCAAATTTTATTTTGTGGTTAAAGCGTCTGATGGATGCGCCGTCCAGTCCCTGCAGCATGTTTGTTGTGCATATCAGTATGCCCCTGAATCTTTCCATCTGTGTCAGAAATTCATTGGTGTGGCTTATTTCCCAAGAACGTACTGCCCATTCACGTTTATAAAGAAATGAATCTGCCTCGTCGATAATAAATATTGTGTCTTCCTGCTCTGCTTGCCTAAATAATTTGTTAAGGTTTTGTTCCGTTTCGCCAACCCAAGGGCTGACAATATCACTTGCTCTTTTGCACATTATTTCCCTTTCCAGGTGCTTGCCTATGTAGCGCGCTAGTTCACTTTTACCGGTGCCGGGCGGGCCGTAAAAAAGCAGGTTGAAATTCCGGTTAATGCTTTTGTCTCCCTGAAACAGAAATTTATCAAAAGCTTCGAGCTGATGCATTACGGTTGGCAAATCGCCTTCTACATTAAGCCCCTCTATTGAATAGTGTTTTTCGATACTGTCGACATTCCTGTTTTGAGAACCCTTATTCGTCAGTGACATATGGGCATCCAGGTTCATCCTGGCTGTTTCCTTGAAGTTGGCACTTGTTGTGGTTGCTGAAGTATCCATGGCCTTTTTGAGAGAAAGGTCAATAATTGCCGCGCTAACCGGATATATGTAGGATAATTCCTTTATTTCGTCTGTATTGAAGTATCTTTTCACTCGATGACGGCGAAGAATTGATTCCCATAGTTTCACGCGTTGCTGCTGGTTAAATGTTTGAAAATGCAGACTGAATGAAAAACGGCGCAATACGGAAGGATCTATTTGATCAATTTTGTTGGTTATCCATATCATTCTAACTTCAGGTTCTTCCAAAAATTGATTGAGCCAGCCTTTATCTTGAGTTTCTCCGTGGCTGAACCATGAATCCTGTGTGTTCAAAATATTATCTGCTTCATCAACAATTATAATGGAGCCGTCATTGCAGTTGGTTATATTCAGACAGGCCATAATCGCGGTGCGTCTTTTACTGGCTTTATTTTCCTCGTCCTTCAATATTTCGTAAGCGGGAACTCTCAGCTTTTGCAGCAATCCGTGAGCGTAGCTGGTTTTACCTGTACCGGGAGCGCCATATAAAAGGATGTGGCTTGGTGATTCTCTTTTGACGCGCAGCAGATTTAAAACATTATCTGTATTTTTAGAATCAATTGAGTGGCTTTCCAGCGGGATGGTTTTACCGGAAACCCTTCTAAAATAATTAGCGGACACCACTTTGTCTGACGGCTTTAGAAAATAATTTACAAAATCTTCGCTTAGGGAGAAACTATATTTATCTATCTCGCAAAGCTCAATCCGCATGATAGTGCCGCCCAAAATAGCGCCGATTTGACCTTCTGTCATCTGTAATACTGCTCTTAAATAACGCCTGCCGGAAATTGTATGGCAGCTTAAATAATCTACAAAATATTCCTGGGGAGGGGTCCATGCAGTCACAATATAAAGAAAAGTGGCAAATTCTATTTCACTCTTTGAAAGATTAAACATTTTTTCCAGGCCGCGAATTTTCTTTTCTGTATCGCTGCTTCCGCGATAAGTAAGGGATTTAGAGCGCTGATTAATGATTTTGCTTATGAAAGAAATGAAAGTTTTGATACGCTTTTTGGAATATTTTTTTATCACATGATAAATTAAATCAGCTGATTCCTCTGCATCATCGGCTTCAATCAGGCTACTTTCATATCTGGCTTTCTCCTCCTGAGTCATGCTATTTACGACATTCTTCTCTATTTTTTGAAAATCAGGCCCTAATATCCACGTAAGTAAATTAAGGGTATTTTTATCTAACGGGATACTAAAATCTAATAAACGGCGGAGATAGACAATACAATTACGAAGGACAAAGCTTTCATTTTTATCCGGTTTAGTGGAAATAAACTTGTCCACCTCATCCGAATCATAATAATGGGGTGGCCTTTTTCTTTGCCTGCTTGATATTGGCATAAATGTTTACCTCCCGGTATAAGTGATTATTGGGTTTTGTCTTTATTATGGAGGTATAGTAACACACGATCGTTTCATATTGCGGAACGATTGTAGAGATTTATTTTAATTAACAATAAGGGTATAAATTATTTTTATAAGCGTTGAGTGGATATGCTTGAAAATACAGGAAAATATAAACAATGTACGTGACTTATTGATTTCAGTCGATGAAATTCATGATCTTCTTGCTGAAGAATTAGAATTTAGTGAATTATATGAACTTGGTGAATCTCTTCCTGAAAGAAGTAAATCATTAGAATTATCAGCTATGCAATATTTCGATCGATAATCGATGAGCTATTGGACAAATTTTCTATATTTTACGACCTTCGTCTTTAGTCTTTATTAGCATAACTCACGAAGTGATAGAGACATTTACTTGCTCGTAATTATGCGATGTTTCCCTTTTTTTAAAAACATGCTTATGTTAGGATGATATTCAATTTATCGGAAAAACGAAGTTCGTATATTAATTGTTATACGGAACCAGTAAAAATGAGCATAATTTTAGGAGTATAGTATGCTGACAGTAATTGTGAAACCGAAAGAAATATCAGATGCACAGAAGTTACTGGAAGAAAATCTTGCAAAGACCTTACCAAAAAGAACTGGCAAATATACTATAGGTTTTCAAGGTGGCAATATTATAAAAGATGATTTACATGCAGACCAAAACATATGGTTTGTAACTAAAAAAGACAACTCAGTTCCTGTGCCAAGATATTGGAATGCATTTGGTACGGCTGACCAATTAATAATTCAAGGGTCTAATCATATTGCAGTTGAAATAAATGTTCCATTAAAGGGTGCGCCAGAAAGCGTTGCTGGTTTTTTTGCAAAAAAAGCTGATGGAAAAATAGTTCTTCTACACAGCGGTAAAATTGGCGGGGGGAGAAAAGGCATTGGGAAAAATGAGTTTTTAAAATGGTACAAAAAACCATTTTTAGAGGCTCAAGTAAGTGGGAAAATGGATGCAAGGCAAGCAATTCTGATTTCTGATATTAACTCAAAAAATATTGCTTCAAATATTGCTTCATTTGTGAAAGCAGTGGCAGCCTTTAAGTCAAAACAAGAATATGAGAAAGTATCTGCACTTTCAAACAGCGATCTTTCTAAAAAGGCAACTGTTTCTACAAAGAAGCCAAAAAGAAAAGCCGTTGAAGCATTGGTTTTCTCAAGAAATAGTTATGTGGTTGAGTATGTCAAGAGAAGGGCAAGTGGCATATGTGATCTTTGTAATTTGAAGGCACCCTTTAGTGATGGCACTGGAAAGCCCTACTTAGAATGTCATCATCTTAAGTGGCTTGCAGATGGAGGAACCGATACCATAGACAACGCTGTTGCATTATGCCCAAATTGCCATAGAAAAATGCACATTTTAAACACCGCTAGTGATTTTAAAAAATTAGAAATTCAAGCAAGAGTCAAGCTCGTGAGCCGTATAAAAAAGCGCTAGAGCCGTCTGCAGCACCAGGGGCGTTGCTCCGACTCAGATCGTCGTTGCACGAGATGATATTGAATAAACGCAAATTGGATTTGATTTTTATGAAGAAAGGGGAAGTTAATGCCGAATCTTGAAAGACTTGTTGACCAAGCATTTTCTGATTTGAAATCTACCTGTGGTGGAGTACGCAATGATTATTTTGGATTAATTTACCTTGAAAAAGAACATGGCTTACTTCGCGACAAAGCGCTTAATCAAATTGCGTTTAGTGGCAATGATTACGGGATTGATGGATTTCACTTCGACAAAGAACGCAGAAATCTTTACCTTTTTCAATTTAAATTTACAAATTCACATGCTCAGTTTAAAGAAAGCTTACAGCGTTTGATAGAGGATGGCATAGAATTAATCTTCGTTAATCCAAATGCTGATAATCACAAAAACCAGATAATCACGCAGCTTCGAAGCTGTATGGTAGAGAATCGTGCTTTAATTAAGCAAGTATGTATTCATTTCATATTCCTTGGTGATCCAGTAGATGCTGAGAGGAGTCAAGTTCTAGATAAACTTCGCGAAGATTTAGAAAACAAAAAATACCTGATTGATAAATTTTTCGGCGAAGAACAGGTCACACTTGTCGTTGACTTCCGTTCAATGTCCGGAAAAGTTGGTTCTATAACAGACCAGAAGAAAACACATATTTATGATCTTCCAATAAAAAATATGTTCACTCTGCCTGGCCCTAACGACGAGATAATGAATGTGGGTATGATTCGTCTTATGGATTTACACCGTATTTATAAGGAAATGGGAAAACGTTTTTTCGAGAGGAATATTAGATATGGGTTGGGCTCAGGCGAAGCAGTTAATAGAGCTATTTCTCGCTCCTTAAAATCAATTTTATTGGAGGGCAAGGAAGCACCTGAAGTATTTGCATTTAATCACAATGGCATTTCCTTGTTTGCTGAAAAGGTTGTCCACATTGACGGTACTTATCACATTGTTTCACCCAGACTTTTAAATGGGGCACAAACGGTTACAACATTCGCAGAATTTTTAGAATCAAATGCCGATAACCCAAAGCTACTTGAGAAAAAACATGTTACAGATGCCTTATTCGTTCTCTGTAAAATTATTACCGCAGCATCACAGCCTTTTGTCACCTCTGTTACGATTAATAATAACCGACAAAATCCCGTTGAGCCTTGGAACCTTCATGCCAACGATATGATACAGTTACAACTTCAAGACAAGTTTAGGGAAGATCTTGGTATATTTTATGAGCGTCAAGAAAATGCCTTTCAAAATATTGATATGGAAGAGGAAGGTATTTCAGAGGCAAAAGCAATTGAGCTCGTAAAGCTAGCGCAGACCTTCTTGATAACTGACGGTAACATACAACGACTTTCAAATATGCGGCAGGTATTTGAAGACGATAATATCTATAACCAAGTATTTAATGAAAAAAGATTAAAAGCAGACAGCAGAGTTGTGGTTCTTTGTTATAAAACACAATTCAGATTAAAAAGACTTATAAATAACATCCTTGATAAAGGCTACAATAAATACGCCTACGCGCCAAAAGCCCGTCTGCTTCTTTGGGCTTTACTTTGTCAAGGCATTATGAATGATAAGGATATTGAATGTTATTCAGAGGAATATGGCACGAGCATGAGTATTGCGGCAGATTTTACTGATTACCTCTCTACTTTAGCAACAAAACACTGTCGGTTTCTTCTTGCTGAATTGGTAAAGAACGAGAAATACGCAGATAAATTTAATCAAGGAAACTTTTCGTTCCTGCGAACAAATCATGCATACGAATGCTGTATGGAAATCGCATATAAGAAATGGAAATGGGTGCAGAAAAAACTCAATAAATAGATTTCAAAGCATAAATGAATGTGCAACCAACCGCTGCACCGGGAGCTTTTCGGTGCAACTTTCAGATTGTAATTAATCACGTCAGGTCATTTTTAAGTCATTCGTTATTAGATGAAATTCATAATGAGCACTTAGTAGCATATAGACCTTTAATAAGCTCTGCTTTTGAAGAAATATGCTTTACTAGTGTTTTTGGCGCAATTACTTTTGCTTCCTCGCCGAAAAACAGTATCCATGAAATAACTTCTGTTTCTGACGCGGCGGTAAAAGTCAGGTGTATTTTATTTTTTCCGATTTTCTTAATTTTTTGATCAGGGCTCCATACGCGCTCAGATACATATTGCGCTGACCAGCCGGTGAATTCTACCGTAACCTCAAACGCATCTTCTTTAATTACGCCAAAGTTAACATTGTATATTTTCTCAAAGTCATATTTTTCCGGTGGCATGAAATTAATATCTGTTATTTCCGCCGATTTGAAGCGATGGATGACGAGTAGCGGATCAAATTCCGGTTTTTTATATTTTGTGCCGGGAGTTCTTGCCCTCTGCGCGTGCAGGTAAATAGAATCTTTGTGGGAAAACAGCTTAATGGGTTTAATATAGAAAGTTTTAGGCTTGTCCTCCATTATTCCCTGATAAGTTATCTTGCATACCTTTTTGCGGTTCATGGCATTGATTAGCGTATGGATTATATTATGGTAAGGCGTGTAGTCTATTGTGCCCGGGCGGAAACAGGCAAAATGCGCCGACGAGACATTACCCCTATCATTAACAAGCGCACTGCTCTTAAAAAGCGCCTGAGTAGCTTCCTCAAATAGCTTCGCGCCGAGAAGATGCTGGGTAAATGTCTTGCACATCTGAAGAACATCCCATTCTGATTCCGTGAGCGGTGCAATCTGAGGCTGGTGCAGGGGGCGCTTCATCCTAATATATTTTTCCCGCTTTCTTATTTCTTCTTCTATCTCTACACGATAAGAACGCCTGATGTCTTCAAGCAAGCGTAGTACCGTGGGTTTTGAACATCCGAGAAAACTTACCAGCTCATTTAAGGAATAATACCGATCCTCAAAAAGCAATCTTACAAAGATGCTGATTAGTTTATCTCCGTAACTTCTGTAGTATTCGATTTTTCTGGGCATAAGCGCTCTCCGAATGTTTTAGGCTTCAATTAAGTTATATGGAAATATAACTTATCAACACCATCATGTAAATCTAAATAAACCACATCGTATCGTAATATGGAACGATAATATGTTATATTATAAATCATAAATCAACAGGGTGTCAAAAGTCGCTTGACT
>ENA-UOWE01001826-UOWE01001826.1-activated-sludge-metagenome-genome-assembly--contig:-NODE-1826-length-24970-cov-4.592494_pt1 | contig 24970 bp, 31 predicted proteins | sample MGYA00249841_ERZ761562 | MGnify/ENA primary metagenome ERZ761562 (study PRJEB28883, sample SAMN05720200) | activated sludge metagenome | isolation source: Anaerobic digester | place: Japan... | reverse complement strand
TATAATATCTATAAAACTATCAGGCATTTTTGATATACTCGGATTAAACAGTTTTATCCGAGTGTCTACGTTTGTTTGTTTTACTGTCATAGCCTTAGTTATTGAAAAATTGAATGTGTTTTCTACAGTGTTCTTTGCGTAACGAAACCAGCGACATATTGTGGAACCCAAAGGAACACCCCTTATCTTCAACAATGTCTATTACATTCACATTGTAGGGCAATGGTTCAAAATACAGTGAGTATGAATACACTTCGTGTTTATCTAAACAATACACGTGCGAAGTATCCGAAATGCCATAGGCTTTCAGTAATACCAAACTCATTTCGGAATCGGAGGGCTTAATATAGATAGGCTCTAATAAATACACTATTCCGTAATTCAACACCCCATTGGGATTAGAATGTCTGTTAAATCGTATGTGCGTGTAAAGTGGTGTAATTTCAATACATTCAATATGAGTCAATGTATGAGTCTGTAGCCCCCAAACTTTGGGATTGTGAATGATAATATGCGAAGCTGTATCTATCATAGTTGTATTATTTTTTTATTACACAATCTATTATGAATGACTCTTTAGGTAATATTTCAAATTCTATCCACGAATGTTCGTTGCAATGAAATAAAAAATTTGGTACTGTTGCTTGTAATTCAAATGCCGGAAATTTCACTTCAGGTATTTCAGGATTATTGTAACAAATTAATTGGCGATGACTTGTATCTGTAGAATGTAATCCAATAATAGTATTTTTTTCAATATTCCAAGCACGGAGAAAATATGCATAACTTTCAACTGCTGTTTCAATTTCGATATTGCAGGCTTTTAAATATTCTAAATGCAAATCACTTCCAAATAGTTTTACAATTTCTTTTTGATGCGAGTGCGAAATAATGCGAAAACGAATTATATGTTTCATAACAATCAATTTTATATATGCAAATATGTTATAGCACTTTGACAGTTTATGACAATTGTAGTATATTCGTAAAAAAAAATAAATATGGATCAGCCAAAAGTAGATAGAATACTTCGTGTAATGAAAATGCTCACAGGGAATAATACGTATACTATTTCCGATATAGCCAGCAGAATTGACACAAGTGATAGAACTGTATATAGGTATATAGACACGTTTCGTGAAGCAGGATTTATAGTAAAAAAAGAAGGGGAAATATATCGACTCGATAAAAACTCGCCACATTTTAAAGATATAAATAATTTGTTGCATTTTTCGGACGAGGAAGCATATATATTAAAATCTGCAATTGAAAGCATTGACGAAACCAATGTGATAAAACAAAATCTCAAGAAAAAACTGTATACCCTATACGATTATAAAATCATGGCAGAATCGGTAGTGCATGGTAAAACCGCAATACATGTAACCGCTATAGTACAAGCAATTACCGAAAAAAAACAAGTAATTCTTAAAAATTATAGTTCAGCCAATAGCAAAGATATTCGCGATAGAATAATTGAACCATTTGCATTTACCACCAATTACATACAAATATGGGCGTACGATACAGAAAGCAATACCTGTAAATTATTTAAAACTACACGGATAGCTCATATTGAATTGCTTGAAACTACATGGCAACACGAATCGCAACACGAACAAGGGTTTATAGATGTTTTTAGAATGAGCAGTAGCGAACGTACTATGGTACGGTTAAAACTGAGTTTACGAGCTGCCTCGTTATTGGTAGAAGAATATCCATTGGCAGAAAAACAGCTTCATAAACTATCGGACACCATATGGGTGTTAGAAACAGAAGTAGCAAGTCTTGATGGCGTAGGTAGGTTTGTTATGGGTTTGATAGATGAAATTCAAATACTAGAACCAATAGGGCTTAAAGAATATATATATGAAAAATTTGCAAAACAAAATTTGAATACTACAAATAAAAATTAATAATTCATTAAAAACCAAATGCTTACAATCTTATTTTCTCGGTTCAAAAAAATGTTAAAATCTTTTTTTAAATAATTTGTGTATATGTAAATATCACATATATTTGCACGATAAAAAACATAAAAAAAAACATACAAAAACATTTTCTCATGAATACTGAGGGTTTGATTTTATTTTTCCTCCTAGGAGTTACACTCGTTGGGCTAGCGGTTATTTTTTCCGGCTTAATTCCTCAAAAGACAACAAATTTGCAAAAACACGATACTTATGAATGTGGTGTTCCTACGCAAGGTTCGTCGTGGATACAGTTCAATGTGGGGTATTATTTGTTTGCTATTATGTTTCTGATTTTCGACGTGGAAGCTATTTTCTTGTTTCCATGGGCAGTTGTAATGAAAGAAATAGGTATGGTAGCATTTATTGAAATACTCATATTTTTTGTAATATTAGGTTTGGGTCTTTTGTACGCATGGAAAAAACAAGCATTAAAATGGGAATAAATAACGAAAAAGAATACGCATCGCTTGATGATTTGCAATTAGATTTAGAGAGAAAATCGGGAGACGGGGGATTTTTCTTAACTACATTAAGTGATTTAGTAAATTGGGGTCGTGCAAATTCATTGTGGCCTCTTACCTTTGCTACCAGTTGTTGCGGTATCGAAATGATGGCTGCCGGTGCTCCTCGTCACGACTTTTCACGATTTGGTATGGAAGTATATCGTGCATCGCCTCGCCAAGCCGATGTGATTGTGGTAGCTGGAACTATAGTGCACAAAATGGCGCCGGTACTCAAACGATTGTACGATCAAATGTCGGAACCAAAGTATGTAATTGCTATGGGTGCATGTGCAGTATCGGGTGGACCTTTTTACTATAACTCATATTCTGTAATACGGGGGGTTGACCATATAATTCCAGTAGATGTATACATTCCCGGCTGCCCTCCACGTCCCGAAGCATTCTTCCATGGGGTACTCGAACTTCACAAAAAAATAAAAAAAGATTCATTGACAACCAAAATTGACCACGTGTCAAACTTTATGTAATACGATATGACAAATCAAGAATTACAACAAAGAATATTGGAATTGGCTCCCCAAGCTGTATGTACCGAAAGCAAACAGTATCTTACAGCTCACATTCCTGCCGACAAATTATATACTGTAGCCAAACAACTGAAAGAATCAAAAGATACCAAATTTGATTATTTATTCAGTCTTACGGGAGTTGATGCAAATCCGGCATTGGGTGTTGTGTATCATTTAGAATCTACGGAATTAGGACATTGTATTGTGTTACAAACAATGACTGAAAATCGAGAACAACCTATGTTAGATTCGTTATGTGATATTTGGAAAGGTGCCGAATTGCAAGAACGTGAAGTGTTTGACTTGTTTGGTATTTCGTTCAACAATCACCCCGATATGCGTCGGTTATTTATGGATGATGACTGGCAAGGGTATCCATTGCGTAAAGATTATGTTGATACAATAAACATTATAGATTTAATTAAATAACATTCTTCAATAATATATACAATGGCTGAAATAGTAGCACAACAAACAGACCTGATAGACGAAGAATATTTTATTAACATGGGTCCTCAACACCCTTCAACACACGGAGTGTTGCGTTTGTTGATAAATCTTCACGGTGAAATTGTAAACGACGTTAAACCATATTGCGGATATATACATCGCGGTATCGAAAAAATGTGCGAACGCAATACCTATCCGCAAATTATACATCTTACCGACCGATTGGATTACCTATCGGCACACCAAAATAACGAAGCGGTGTGTATGTTGGTAGAAAATGCCTTGGAAATAGAAATACCCGAACGAGTAAAATATATTCGTACCATTATCGACGAACTTTCACGTTTAGGTTCACACCAGTTATGGTGGGCGGCATTTGGTATGGACTTGGGTGCACTTACTACTTTTTTCTATGGCTTACGCGATCGTGAAAAAATTCTAGACATTTTTGAAGAAACTACCGGAAGCCGTTTAATTCAAAGTTACTACTGTCCCGGAGGATTGATGTATGATATTCATCCTAATTTCCAAAAACGGGTAAAAGAATTTCTTGCATATTTCAAAACAAAATTACCCGAATACGATGAATTATTGTCGGGTAACGTAATATTTATAAATCGAACCAAAGATGTAGGGTTTTTATCGAAAGAAGATGCTATATCGTTTGGTGTTACCGGTCCATCGGGACGAGGTTCCGGATTTGCATGTGATATTCGCAAAAATATCCATACAATGTGTACGACAAAGTACAATTCAACGAAATTATTCGTACCGAATGCGATTCACTTGCTCGATACAAAGTTCGTATTGCCGAAATGTGGGAATCTATTTCGATTATAGAACAACTTATCGACAATATTCCCGAAGGCGACTATCAGGTAAAAATGAAACCAATCATTAAATTACCCGAAGGAGAATATTATCAACGAATAGAATCCAATCGTGGTGAATTTGGCGTGTATGTGCAGAGTCGCGGCGAAAAAAATCCATATCGCATTAAATTCCGCTCTCCGAATTTTGCAAATCTTTCGGCACTCAATCATATGTCGAAAACACAAAAAATTGCCGATTTAGTTGCAATTATGGGTTCACTCGATTTAGTTATTCCAGATATTGACAGATAAAATTATATAGTATGTTTCTTTACGATTTTACACAATTAACATCATCTATTCACAGCTCGTTGGTTGAGTCGTTTGGCGAAGGTGCTTTAACTACCACTATTGAATTGGCTATTGCAGGGGTTGCATACCTTACATTTTTTGCCGTATTGGGCTTGTTTTTGGTGTATTTAGAACGAAAAGTGTGTGCATTTATCCAAAACCGTTTGGGTCCTATGCGAGTTGGTCCATGGGGATTGCTGCAAACCATAGCCGATTTCATTAAATTGTTGATGAAAGAGTTGATTTATATTAAAAGTGCCGATCAATTTTTGTTCAACCTTGCCCCATTCATAGTTATTACAGCTTCATTTTTAGCAATTGGAGCTATTCCTTTCGATAAAGGATTACAGGTATTAGACTTTGATATAGGTGTATTTTATGTGGCAGCAGTGTCGAGCCTTGGGGTACTTGGGGTGCTATTGGCAGGATGGGCAAGCAACAACAAATATTCGCTCATAGGTGCTATGCGTAGTGGAGCTCAAATCGTGAGTTATGAACTTTCGGTAGGCTTATCGCTTATGACTATCATAGTATTGGCAGGCACCATGCAATTTTCGGAAATTGTTGCCGGACAAGCCGATTTGTGGTTTATATTCAAAGGACACATACCTGCAATGATTGCATTTGTAATATTTTTGATAGCAGGTACTGCCGAAACCAATCGCGGTCCATTCGACTTAGCCGAAGCAGAATCGGAACTTACTGCCGGATTCCACACCGAGTATTCGGGTATTAAATTCGCATTGTTTTTCTTGGCAGAATATATCAATATGTTTATTGTAGCATCTATAGCAACAACCGTATTTTTAGGTGGTTGGATGCCTTTACATATTCCCGGATTAGAAGGTTTTAATCATGTAATGGATTTTATTCCTCCGGTATTGTGGTTCTTTATGAAAGCATTTACTGTAGTATTTATTATGATGTGGTTTAAGTGGACGTTTCCACGATTACGTATCGACCAACTGTTGACCTTGGAATGGAAATATTTATTACCGCTCAATTTAATAAATATAGTACTTATGGCAGTTGTAGTTTTATTGGGGTGGCATTTATAACAAGCAATATATGAAAGTAGTAGTAGATTATTTTAAAGATATTTTAGGGGGCATCAAAACATTGATTACCGGTATGAAAGTTACCGGAAAATACTTTGTAAGTCCCGGTGAAATTGTAACACAACAATATCCCGAAAATCGCGAAACATTGCAAATGTTCGACCGATTCAAAGGTGAGGTTATCATGCCGCACAACGATAAAAATGAACATAGATGTACCGGTTGTGGAATTTGCGAAATGAATTGCCCCAATGGTTCTATCGAAGTGATATCTAAATGGGAAATTGTTGACGAAAAAAAGAAAAAAGCTATTGATAAACATATTTACCACTTAAGCATGTGTACATTTTGCGGGTTATGTATTAAAACCTGTCCGTCAAAAGCATTAGCCTTTGGGCAAGAATTCGAACATTCGGTATTTGACCGTTCGCAATTGACCAAAATTTTAAACAAACCAAATTCTGTAGTTACTAAAGACCTTAAAGAATAAATTATGAATGTTATATTTTTCTATATCATAGCTGCAGCTATACTCGGATTCTCGATATTGAGCGTAACAAGCAGAAAAATACTGCGTGCTGCAACATTTTTATTATTTGTACTTATTTCTACTGCTGCACTATATTTTTTATTGCAAGTACATTTTCTTGCAGCTGTGCAACTTATGGTATATGCCGGAGGTATTGCGGTATTAATTATTTTTTCGATTTTACTTACCAGCAATGTTGATTTTACATTCGAAAAAATAGATTGGAAAAAACAATTATTTTCGGGCTTGCTCGCATTGGGTGGAGCTGCTATTACAATACTCACCTTGTTACAATTCAATTTCAAAGCATTAGTACAAACACAAACCGTTACTCCTGATATTCGTTCGTTTGGACGAGCATTTTTAAGTTACGACGACGGAGGTTTTGTACTACCGTTTGAAGTTATTACTGTTTTATTATTGGCTGCAATGGTAGCAGCAATTATGGTTGCAAAAAAATCTAAACAATAGCGATATGATAGAAGGCATTGATATTACACACATTTTAATAGTAAGCACTTGTATGTTTTTTATAGGTGTGTACGGTTTTTTGGTTCGGAGAAATTTAATAACTATTCTCATGGCTACCGAACTTATTTTGAATGCGGTAAGTATAAATTTTGTTGTGTTAAACAAATTTTTATACCCCAACGTTTTGCAAGGCTATATGTTTAGCGTTTTTATCATTGCCATAGCAGCAGCCGAAGCAGCAGTAGCTATCGCAATTATTATAAACGTGTATCGCCGATACAGAACTATAAATGTTGAGAATGTTCACGAAATGAAGTATTAAACACAGAAAAATATTTTCGTATGGATTTTACATATACACTGGCAATTATAGGATTACCCTTTGTTACATTTCTTCTTTTAGGCTTATTGCATAATAAATTAAGCCATAAACTTGCAGGAATCATTGGAAGCTCATCCTTGTTTATTTCTTTTACATTATCGTGCATCACTGCGTATTTCTATTTTTTCAAATACGGCAAAGTAGATGGTGCATATCAGAAAATTGAGGCGTTCAATATCACGTGGTTGCAACTTACCGACCAGTTGCATATTGACATGGGAATTTTGCTCGACCCAATTTCGGTGATGATGCTTATGGTAGTAACCACCGTATCTCTTATGGTACACATATACAGTACCGGCTATATGCATGGCGAAACCGGGTTTAACAGATTTTTCTCGTTTCTATCATTGTTTTCATTCTCAATGTTAGGTTTAGTGGTAGCAAATAATTTGTTCCAAATGTATATATTTTGGGAACTTGTGGGTGTTTCGTCTTTCTTGTTGATTGGCTACTATTACGAAAAACCATCGGCTGTGGCAGCTTCCAAAAAAGCATTTATTACTACACGATTTGCCGATTTAGGATTTTTGGTAGGTATTTTATTATTGTCGTTTTACACCGGCACCTTCGATTTTGCTGAAATTACAAAAACAAACGGAAATGAATTGGCTATGACTATGCCAACCGGCACATCGTTTTTGGGCTTATCTATTTTGAGTTGGGCATTGATTCTTATATTTATGGGTGGTGCAGGTAAATCTGCTATGTTTCCGCTTCATATATGGTTGCCCGATGCAATGGAAGGTCCCACGCCCGTATCGGCTCTGATACATGCTGCAACAATGGTAGTAGCCGGGGTGTATTTAGTTGCTCGTTTATTTCCGGTATATGCATTAGAAGCTCCCGACGCATTGAATGTAGTAATGTGGGTAGGAACATTTTCGGCTTTATTTGCTGCAATTATAGCCTGTACGCAATTTGATATTAAGCGGGTTCTTGCATTTTCTACCATGTCGCAAATTGGTTACATGATGTTGGCACTTGGTGTTTCGCAATATGGCGACCACGACGGATTAGGGTTTATGGCTTCAATGTTCCACTTAACCACACATGCAATGTTCAAAGCATTGTTGTTTTTAGGCGCAGGGTCTATTATCCATGCAGTGCATAGCAATAGTATGCTCGATATGGGTGGATTACGCAAATATATGCCTATTACGTTTATTACCTTTGGTATTGCATGGTTGGCAATATGCGGATTTCCCGGACTTTCAGGATTCTTTAGTAAAGACGAAATATTGGTAGCAGCATATCACCACAATAAAGTAGTATTTTATATTGCTGTGTTGGTAGCTGGTTTAACTGCATTTTACATGTCGCGTTTGTTCTTTAGTATTTTCTTTGGAAAAACACAACATTATCATCACACACCACATGAATCTCCTGCAAGCATGACTATTCCGCTAATTATTCTAGCAATTTTTGCAACTTTTGCAGGCTATATTCCTTTCCACGATTTAATCACATCAGATGGTCGTCCGTTTGAAGCACATATAGATTGGGCTATAGCTATTCCGGTTACATTGCTTGCTTTTGGTGGTATGGCATTGGCATTTGTGTTTTATTTCAAACCAAGTACTATGCCCGATAAAATTGCGGCATCGCTCAAAGGAGTGTACACAGCTATTTATCGCAAATTTTATATCGACGAAGTATATTTATTTGTCACACAAAAAATATTATTCAATGTAGTTTCGCAAAGTATTGCCTGGTTCGACAGACATATTATAGATGCTACTATGGATGGATTTGCAACGGTAACCAACTATGCTTCAGAATCGGTTAAAGAATTACAATCGGGACAGATTCAAAAATATGGATTTGTGTTTATTTCAGGGGTATTTGTATTTGCATTTATTCTTATCTATGTGTTTGTATATTAATTAGAAATTAGGTTAAAAATTATGGATATATTAAGTTTATTTGTTGTAGTACCAATTCTCACCATGATAGGAATTCTATTCACTAAGGATTTGAAAGGTGCTCGTATGGTATCGGCTATTGGCATGGGAATTCAATTGCTTATGTCGTTTAATTTATTGTTTCAATACATTGCAGAACGAAAAGCAGGTAATACAGCCGAAATGGTGTTTACCAAATCGTATGTATGGTTTCAAAGTTTCAATATACACTATGATATTGGGGTAGATGGAATAGCTGTAGCTATGATTATGCTTACATCAATTGTGGTATTTGCCGGTGTTTTTTCTTCGTGGATGACCAAAGAATTACCTCGCGAATTTTTCATTTCCCTCATTTTGTTATCTTCGGGAGTTTTTGGTTTCTTCATATCATTAGATATGTTTACCATGTTCTTATTCTATGAACTTGCAGTAATTCCAATGTATTTGTTGATTGGTTTGTGGGGAAGTGGCAACAAAGAATATTCGGCAATGAAGCTTACGCTTATGCTTATGGGTGGTTCTGCATTGTTGATTTTGGGATTGTTAGGTATTTATTTTCACTCGGCACCTGATGGAGGACAATTAACATTTAACATTATTGAAATATCAAAAATTTCAATTCCTCACGATACGCAGATGTTCTTTTTCCCATTTTTATTTGTAGGATTTGGTGTGTTAGGAGCATTATTTCCGTTTCACACGTGGTCGCCCGATGGTCATGCATCGGCTCCTACTGCGGTATCTATGCTTCATGCTGGGGTATTGATGAAACTGGGAGGATATGGTTGTTTCCGAGTAGCTATGTTTTTACTGCCCGACGCTGCACAAGAAATGGGTTGGCTGTTTTTGATTCTCACAACGGTGAGTGTAGTGTATGGAGCATTTGGAGCAATTTGGCAAAAAGACTTAAAATACATTAATGCATATTCCTCGGTATCGCATTGTGGGTTAGTAATTTTTGCATTGCTTATGATGAACAAGACTTCAATGGACGGTGCAATACTTCAAATGATTTCGCATGGTTTGATGACAGCACTTTTCTTTGCATTAATAGGAATGATATACGGAAGAACTCACACACGTAACATATTCGAAATGGGAGGATTGATGAAAGTAATTCCATTTATTTCGGTGGTATATGTTATCGCAGGTTTAGCATCGTTAGGCTTACCCGGATTGAGTGGGTTTGTGGCAGAAATGACCATATTTGTTGGTTCATTCCAACATGCAGATACATTCCATAGAGTATGTACAATATTAGCAGCATCGGCTATTGTAGTTACTGCAGTGTATATTTTGCGTGTAGTTGGAATATTATTGTTCGGCCCGGTTAAAAATCCCGAATTCAATCATTTACAAGACGCTACATGGTTCGAAAAAGTTTCGATGATTACATTAGTTGTTTCAATTGTAATTATTGGATTTGCACCACTATGGTTATCAGAAATTATTCGCGATAGCTTAACACCTATTGTAGAACGATTGGCATTGGCAGGAAATTAATACTATAAAACATTAAATACAATACGAGATATGAGTTTTGAATCACTTTTATTAATGCGTCATGAGTTAGTACTGTTGCTTGCAATAGTATTACTGTTAATTGCAGAAATTGGCACCAATGATTCGCAAAAGTCGATAATATCACCACTTGCAATTATATTATTTGCTCTTCACACTATAGTAGGATTTCTCCCCTTGCAAGAAGGTAGTTTGTTTGGCGGTATGTTCAATACAACAAACATAGTTGCTACTATGAAAAATATATTGAACCTCGGTGTTCTTATTATTTTACTTCAATCATGGAAATGGTTGAATTCCCCCGAAAATAAAGTAAAAGTAAGCGAATTTTATATCGTTTTGTTTTCTACCCTGCTTGGAATGTTCTATATGATTTCTGCCGGCGATTTTCTTATGTTTTACATAGGATTAGAAATTGCAACTATACCATTGGCAGCATTAGCAGCATTCAATCGTCATGAAAATAAATCAGCTGAAGCTGGTATTAAATTATTATTGTCGTCGGCATTGTCGTCGGGGATTTTACTCTATGGAATTTCAATGATATACGGTACTACCGGTTCTATTTATTTTGCCGAAATATCACAATCTATTTCAGGATTTCAGCCGATACAGGTTATGGCAATGATATTTTTCTTTTCGGGTATGGCATTTAAAATTTCGTTGGTTCCTTTCCATTTATGGACGGCAGATGTATATGAAGGGGCACCAATTTCAATCACGTCATATTTATCGGTAATATCAAAAGGTGCCGCAGCATTTATTTTTATGGTAATATTGTTTACCGTATTCAAAATATTTACCCCCGTTTGGCAAGATATGATGACTGCAATAGCAATATTAACTATGACCATAGGTAACTTGTTTGCATTGCGTCAAAACAATTTGAAACGATATTTGGCATTTTCATCAATTGCTCAAGCCGGATTTATTTTGCTTGGAATAATTTCGGGAACAGCTACCGGTATGGCTACGGTGGTGTATTTCATTTTGGTGTATATTTTCTCAAATTTATCGGCATTTGGTGTTGTGTCTATTATTTCGGCATATACCGGCAAAGACAGTATTTCTGATTTGGACGGCATGTACAAAACCAATCCAAAATTAAGTTTAGCGTTAACGCTTGCATTGTTTTCGCTTGCAGGTATTCCGCCTGTTGCTGGTTTTTTCGGTAAATTCTTCTTGTTTACCGCTGCTGCCGAAAAAGATTTTTATATCCTTGTGTTGATAGCTTTGCTTAATACAATAGTGTCATTATATTATTATTTAATGCCGGTAAAAGCAATGTTTATCAACAAAAGCGAATCGCCTATTGCGTATTTCAAAACAGACAAAATTTCGCAATTGGGCTTAGCTATTAGTATTATAGGAATGGTTGTAATAGGATTTGCAAGTCCGATTTATGAAACGATTCTCAGTTTTTGTTTTGGAATTTAAATTTGTACAATTATGGCACTCACTAACGGAAAACATATCGTAAAAGAACTTGAAGGTACCGCATGTACAATCATAGAAGAACAAGTATCTCAATTGCGTGCAGATTTTTTGAAATCATTGCTCGTGTTTAATAAGCTTGATGTAAAAGTTGTAGCAAATCCTACAACCGAAGGAGCAGAACAAACATATACTATCGGAGTTACTGATATTGTGTTCAATCCGATAATTGCACTGTATGCAAAAAAATTATATACTCAGAACGGACGAATTGTAACGCCAAATTATTGGAATCAAGTTTCTGAAAATCAAAATGTACCATACTGGACAATAGGAAGACAGTCGTTAGAAATTTATTCAGAAGAATTACTAAAATCATAATAAAATAGGGAATTAGTCATTTCCTGTAAGCCTGAGAGCCAAATTCCGTATATTTGCATAAAAAGATACATTTATGCAAATTCAAACATTTGTGTTCAATCATTTTGGGCAAAATACCTACCTTGTAATTGACGAGCAAACGAAGGAGTGTGCGGTAATTGACCCGGGTTGTTTTTTCGATGAAGAAAAACAAAAGCTTATTTCATATATCCAAACCAACAAGTATATTCTTACTAAAATTGTGTTTACACATTGTCATCTCGACCATGCATTTGGAGCACGTAGTATTGCCAATGCTTTCCCGAATATTGGGATTTATGCACATAAAAACGAATCGGTTTTTATAGATGATGCCATAAATCAAAGTTTACGTTTTGGAATTACAATGGAACAACCACCAAAAATTACTAATTATGTAAGCGATGGCGATATTGTAGAAATTGGCAGTCATACGTTTTTTGCCATTCATGTTCCCGGACATAGTCCCGGAAGTATTTGTTACTATAATGCGGAACATAAAGTGATATTTTGTGGTGATGTATTATTTGCCGGCAGTATAGGTCGCAGCGATTTGCCGGGTGGCAATCATGAACAGCTAATTGATGGTATTACAAAAAAACTTATGATATTGCCCGACGATGTTACCGTGTATTCAGGACATGGTCCAACAACGAGCATTTTGGTAGAACGAGATACAAATCCTTATTTTTAAATACAACTATGAGCGGCATCCGAATTTTGAGTATAGAAACATCTACAAGTATGTGTTCGGTAGCATTGCATACCAATGGTGTGTGTGATGATTGTATTGAAATTAACGAACAAAACGCACATTCTTCGAAACTTACGGTGCTTATAGAAAAACTATTGGAGCAAAACAATGTGCGTATTGCAGATTGTGATGCTATTGCAATAAGTGGCGGTCCCGGTTCGTATACAGGTTTGCGTATAGGCACTTCGGTTGCCAAAGGATTGTGTTATGCTGCAAATGTACCATTGATAGCAGTAGACACCTTGCAAGCATTGGCACTTGCCTGCAAAGGTATGATAGAGTCAGAAAATTATTCTGGGAACAAGATTATTTTCATGCCCATGATAGATGCACGACGTATGGAAGTATATTCATCGCAATGGTCTATGGATATGGAAGAATTAAGCGAAACGCAGCCTTTGATAGTTGACCACAACACCATAGAAACATTTGACTCTGCTAATACATATGTTTTATGTGGCGATGGTAGTGCAAAATGCAAAGACTTGCTCAACGCTCCCCATATACATTTTGTAGAGAATTGTAACACGACTGCCCAAACGGTTGGCACACTTGCCTATGAAAAATTCCAAAAAAATCAATTTGAAGATGTTGCGTATTACGAACCATTTTATTTGAAAGAATTTGTAACAACAACACCAAAAAATAAAATTTAGGGCTTACTTTTCTGTGATTTTCTTAACTAACTCCAATCCTTTTTTGTACCCCAAGTTATATATTTCGTCGAATTTGTCAAAATCGAATGTGTCGTATTTGCGAGCTTCAGGTGGGTCAATAAAATAATCGCATAGAGAGATTTTATGCGATACATTACTATAAATACCAATACGATACATTCGTTCTACCAACGATACTAAATTGGGAAATTCTTTCACCTCTTCAATGTGGTTTACATGAATACCAATAATTTTATCACATTTTCCTTGTAAAATTCGGGCAGGAAAATTATTGGTCAAACCACCATCGACATAGTAGCAACCACTTATAAATTTTGGTTTGTATATAATAGGAATTGAAGCTGATGCTATTACAAAATCAAACAATGCCCCCGATGAAATTAATTCGTTTTTGCCGGTATTCAAATTGGTAACCGATATATATAAGGGGTATGTAAGAGCATCAAAAGTATCGTCAGAAATATACTGTTCGAGAACTTTACGCAGTGTATCGAAACTTTTAAAACCCGATCGAACCCAAAGTAGCCATGAAAATGAAATAGTTTTAACATGCTTTTTAAGAATTTCGGCAATTTCTTTAGGTTCATAACCGGCAGCATACAACACACCATTGATTGCTCCCATACTAGTACCGGCAACAACAGAAGGCACAATTTCATGTTCAACCAAAGCTTGAAGTACACCAAGTTGAATAATTCCCCGAGCCCCTCCCCCGCTCAACGAAACTCCATATGTAACTGCATGTACCATGTGAATCAATTTGTTTTATGAAACCTATCAGTTTTTTTAACCAATTACATTATCGTTAAAAAAATGATTTATAAAGCCGATGTAATATACAAAATTCTTTCATATTTTTATACAAATTTTATTACATATGAATGTACAAGAAGAATTTTCAAAAGCTATTCAATTTATAGCACATCATCAAGATGGCGAAATTGCTGAAACATTAAAATTTAGAGGGTTGCACTACAATATGATTTATGGTGTTTCGTCAAACATTTTATATGGCTATGCAAAAACAGTAGAAAAAAATCAAGAATTGGCACTTGCACTCTGGAAGGAAGATTTTCGCGAAGCCAAATTACTTGCATTTATGGTAGCAAATCCCGAAACTATAAGCAATCAGGAATTAGATACAATGATTCATGGTTGTGTAAACCATGAAATGGTTGAAATAGGTGCACTTCATTTATTTTCAAAGGTTCCGAATGCAATACAAAAATCGTATGAATGGGCACAATCAGAAGAGGAATACGTCAAAATGACAGCATATATGATGATTTCACATCTAGCAATACGACTAAAAAATGTAAAATTTTCTGAATTAGCTAAATTTTTACCACTCTATGAACGCGATTTTACCCATGGCAGTTATTTTGTAAGAAAAACACTTGTAAATTCGTTCCAAGAAGTAGCATTTCGCAAGCCGGGTATAAAAGACCCGATAGTAAAAGCGACAAAAAAATTGTTACAACAAAATATTGGGACTGAATTTGAGTTACAAGCACAAGATATGTTACACGTTTTAAATTATTGTTAATTATTAAATTTTACAGATATGTTACAAAAATCGTCAAATCCGGTATTTTCGAAATCAACATTTGCTCCGTCGCATACAGCAACACAACAAGGAGTAATGACATTGCAAGGCACAATAAATAAAAGTATCATACTATTACTTACAATTATTGTAAGTGCTTCTCTTACCTGGAATATGGTTCAGCAAGGTAATACATCGGTTGGTGGAATTATGATGGCAGGACTTATTTTGGGGTTTATTACCGCTATGGTTACTATTTTCAAAAAAGAATGGTCTGCTATTACTGCTCCAATATATGCGGTATTCGAAGGCTTATTTTTAGGTGGGGTATCTGCGTTTGTTGAAGCTGCATTTTTCGCTTCGCAAGAACCGGGTGCTACAACTTCTAACGGAATTGTTTTTAATGCGGTAGCGCTTACATTTGGTGTATTTTTGCTTATGTTATTACTGTATCGTAATCAAATTATAAAACCAACCAAAAAATTCATGATGGGCGTAGCTGCTGCTACCGGTGCAGTTTTTTTATTGTACTTGGTAAACATGATAATGGGATTGTTTGGTGTTAACATGCCTTTTTTGCATAGTAATGGCCCAATTGGTATAGGTATAAGTGCAGTAATTGTTGTAATAGCAGCTCTTAACTTAATTTTAGATTTTAAAAATATTGAAGATGCAGTTGCACAAGGAGCACCTAAATATATGGAATGGTTTGGAGCATTTGGCTTAATGGTTACTTTAGTTTGGTTATATTTAGAAATGTTACGATTGGTAGCATTGTTAAGTGGTAGAGACTAGTGATACAAAATTTACAGAAAAGCTGTTGTACAATACGTGCAACAGCTTTTTTTGTGCAATGTAAGAAGAGCTATAGCAAATCCGAACATGATATCTAAAAATCATTTAAAACAGAACCACGAATCTATAGGTGTCGTATTTACGCTTACCAGTGCTTTGTTGTGGGGAATTTTCCCAATATTAGTAAATACTTGGTCGGGAGCATTTCCTCCACTTTTATTTGGTGCTGTTATTTCGTTGTGTACAGCAGTTGGTTCTATTATTTGGATGATAGCACGCGGCAAAACACATGAATTGCGAAACACAAAATCGTATTTTTCGTTGTTTATGGTAAGCATGTGCATTGTATGTATACCGTCAATTTTATTTTTTATTGGCACAACACAAACATCGGGAATAAATTCGTCGGTACTCATGCTTTCTGAAATAGTTTTTACCCTTATGTTTACTCCATTTATTGGCGAAAAAAATACAACTCAAAAATACATTGGATCATTAGGAATACTGGTAGGTGGTGGATTGGTATTATACAAAGGTGGTGGAATTGATTTAAATACTGGCGATATTCTCATTTTATTAAGCACCTTTACATTTCCTATAGGTAATTTTTATTCCAAACGAGCACTGTACTACGTTTCTCCTTCGGTTGTATTATCGGTAAGGTATACGATAGGCGGATTAGGGATTTTAGCGGCATCGCTCCTATTGGAAACGCAAACTGAACCATGGCAAAACATAGGTTCATATCTACCTTTTTTTATACTTGTAGGTGGGATATTGCTTACTACATGCAAAGTAACATTCTACGAAGGGATGAAACGATTAGATATTTCAAAAGTAATATCACTGGAAATGACCTATCCATTTTTTAGCGTAATAGCGTTATATTTTATTTTCGATCAACACATTTCTTGGTATCAATTAGCAGGAATATGCATAATGGTATTAGGTGCGTTTTATAGTATGAAACGAAAATCAGAAACACACGATGCTCTTAAATATATTCCTAAATCTAACCTTAAATAACGTTAGTAAAAAAAGAAAACCATTATAATTCTTTACGTAATCGCCCAACCGGTATTCCTAATTGTTCCCGATATTTAGCTATTGTACGTCGAGCTATAATATATCCCTTTTCTTTGAGCACCTCAACTAATTCTTCATCGGTATATGGAGTTGATTTATTTTCTACTGCAATTGCTTCTTGAAGTATTTTTTTAATTTCACGTGACGAAACCTCTTCGCCGGCTTCGTTCTGAAGACCTTCTGAGAAAAAGTATTTTAATGCATATATGCCAAATGGTGTTTGAATATACTTACTGTTTGCCACTCGCGAAATTGTAGAAACATCGAGCATTGTTTTATCGGCAATATCCTTTAAAATCATAGGACGGAGTTTTGTTTCGTCACCGGAAATAAAAAATTCTTTTTGATACTCAAAAATAGCATGCATAGTACCTAACAACGTCTCGTGTCTTTGCTTTATAGCATCAATAAACCATTTTGCAGAATCCAACTTTTGCTTAACAAATGTTAATGCATCTTTTTGCGACTTATTTACATTTGAATTAGCTTTATAAGCCATAAGCATATTTGCATAGGTTTTACTAATTTTAAGTTCGGGAACATTACGAGAATGTAAACTTATAATTAATTCACCATCTTGCTCTTCCATAATAAAATCGGGCACTATAACTTGTCCTGCTGTCTTGTTTAGAGGGTCGCTATAAGAACTACCCGGTTTCGGATTCAATTTTAAAATTTCGTCTATCGCATCTTTTAAATCATCAGATTCAATATCGAGTTTTTGTTGAATTTTATCGTAATGTTTTTTTGTAAATTCAGTATAATAATCACGTAAAATTGCTGTAGCTGTAACAGTTTCGGCTGTACGTTGCTTACGAGTAATTTGCAACAATAAGCACTGCTGAAGCGATGTAGCACCAACTCCGGGAGGATCTAAACTTTGTATAACGGTAAGTATTTTTTGTAATTCTTGTTCAGAGGTTTCGATATTTTGAGCAAACATAATATCATCAACAATGTTTTCGAGTTCACGCCTCAAATAGCCATCTTCGTCAATATTACCAAGCAAAAATTCGGCAATTTGCAATTCTCGTTCATTTAAATTTTGCAACCCTAATTGTTGAATTAAATTTTCATGAAACGTATTACCTACAGAGAATGGAATTTCTTTATTATCTTGATCGCTCGAATAATTATCTGATTTGTATTTATAGTTTGAATATTCATCTTCGTTGAAATAGTCATCAACAGAAAATTCATCATCATTGGTAGCATCATCTTCTTGAATTTCATCATTATCGCCGGTTTCATCGCGAATTTCATCGGGAGACTCATCCATTTCCAATGCAGGATTTTCTTCCAATTCTTCCTTAATTCGCTGTTCCAACATCATTGTAGGAATTTCAAGCATTTTAATTACTTGAATTTGCTGAGGCGATAATTTTTGTTGTAATTTTTGTTGTAATTTTTGATTAAGCATATCCTAAATTTTGTAATTCAAATATACAAAAAAAAATACGGTCAAGAATACATTTACACAAAAAACTAAATTTAAAAAGTATTTAGTTTTTGTTTATTTAATCAAAATTAAACAGTTACTAAAACAACCTCTAAAGCTCATTTTCTAATTGCATAGTCCATTTAGCAATGCGTTCTTTCGATGTATGTAATTCGGTATCAAAATCCAAAGCTAAACCACATATTTTTTCACCTTTCAAAGCTTTTGAATCTTTAAATGTATATTCTTTGGCAGAAGTATATCCTACTAATTTTGCATGTTTTTCTTGCAATTGTTGCTCAAAATTGCCCATTTCGTCAACAAAGTGAGAGGGATACAATACTGCATTTCCTAAACCAAACAATGCAATAGTTTTATTACTAAAATTGGTTTTATTAACAATATTTTGTAAATGAACAGTATCGGCATCTTGTTTTCCAGAATTCCAAGAATCATTACCCAAGGTTGCAACACCTATGATAATGAATGCATAGGTTTCAAAATCTTTTTCAGAAACTTTAGACCCTGGCATTACATTGCATTGAGCAAAAGTAATCGATTGGGCAATTTCATATGCCGCTTGTTCTGTATATCCTCCTTGAGGAGCGTAAGTTAGTAATATTTTTTTCATATCTTATAGTTTTATATCGGTAAGTAAGGTAAATAATCCATGAGTAGGATTAACTAATTGTGCAGGAATTTTAATTGAAGTAGGATGAACTATTTCTTGCAATATTTTTGTTTTTGACTCTCCGGTAGCAATAAACATTACATGCTTTGCATTATTAATTACAGGTCCGGTTATAGTAATTCGCCATTGATTATTATAAGGATTTTGAGCAGCTACTGCATATTGTGGAATAGAAAAAAGATTTTCACTGCCAGGAAAAATAGACGCAGTATGTCCATCGTCGCCTATTCCTAAAAGCACACAATCAAATTGTGGGATTCCATTGGTATGTGGCAATGTTTGCGAAAGCAAGCTATGATATCGTAATGCTTCTTTCTGAGGATATTCTTCTCCTTTCATTCTAAAAATTTGAGAATGAGATATATTCATTGGTTCAAAAAATAAGGAATGTGCTACGCCATAATTGCTTTCGTCATAGGTAGGCAGCACACATCGTTCATCAACCCAAAAATATTGAATATGATGCCATATACTATTCGTTTTATAGTGTTGTACCCAATATTGAAACAGAGCCTTTGGCGTATTACCACCAGAAAGTGCTAACGATATTGTATCTGTTGTTTCTAATAGCGACGCCAAGGTCTGAACAACAAAGTCACCAATTTGATGTATACTATGTGTATCTTTAATTATCATTATAGTTCACAATAACCACCATCACTATTCAAATTTTTGCACGGATATCTCCATTCTCCATATCCTATCTTAAGGTCACTCGCCTCCTTTGGTCCCCACGAACCTGCGGGATATCCAAACAACGGAAAATCGGGATTAGATTCCCACTCATCTAAAATTGGTTGTACAAATTGCCACGCCAGATCTACTGCATCACCACGAGTAAAAAGCGATGCATCTCCTTGCATACAGTCGTGCAACAAACGTTCATATGCAGAAGGTAATTCCACCCCCTCTTTTTGAGCATATTTAAAATTCATATTAGTTGTTTCAACATCAAACCCAATTCCCGGAATTTTAACTCCAAACCGAAAAGCAATACCTTCGTCGGGTTGAATTCGAATAATTAATTGATTTTTTGACTCCTGTGTACTCGCAGTTTTTACAAATACAGGATGTGGTATACTTTTAAACGTAATTACAATTTCGGTTACACGAGTTGGTAAATTTTTTCCGGTACGAATAAAAAATGGTACACCGCCCCATCTCCAATTATCAATAAAAAATTTAAGTGCCACATAAGATTCGGTACGAGAATTTGCAGGTATATCGAGTTCTTCGGTATATGCTTTTTTCAAATTTCCGCCCACATGCGACTGAGTATATTGCCCTCGAACTACTTGTTTCTTAAGATTTTCTAAATTAAGTGGACGTAAAGATTGAAACACTTTAAGAACTTCGTTACGAATAGAATCGGCATTAAAATTTGTAGGAGGTTCCATTGCAGTAAGAGCAACCAACTGCAATAAATGATTTTGCAACATATCGCGTAAGGCACCCGAACTATCATAATACCCACCTCTATTGCCTATTCCTTCTTGCTCGGCCGAAGTAATTTCTACATGATGAATATAATTTCGATTCCAAAGCGGTTCAAATATGGTATTGTAAAACCGAGTAACAAGAATATTTTGAGCTGTTTCTTTACCCAAATAATGGTCAATTCTATAAATCTGCTCTTCATCGAAATGCGAAATTAAATGCTGTTGCAACTTACGAGCACTCGCAACGTCTTTTCCAAATGGTTTTTCTACAATTAATCGCTTCCAACCCGGAAATTTTTCGGAAACACCAGTAAGTTTTGCCTTACCCAAATTCGCAACAATAGGTTCATATAAGGAAGGCGGGGTAGAAAGATAAAATATAAAATTACCTTTTGTTTGTGTTTTTATATCAATTTCGTACAATTGCTGCGAAAACAATTCAATGGTAGCATGGCTTTGAAAATCATTGTGAATATAATAGCACAATTTCAAAAAATCTGTAGTTTGCTCGGGCGAAACACCATGAAATTTTTGCAATCCTGCTTCGAGTAGTTTACGATATGATTCGTGGTCTAAATCGGTACGTCCTACACCTACAATAGCAAAAATTTTAGGCAGCATATTTTTACGATACAAATCAAATAATGCCGGTATAAGCTTACGTTGGGTAAGATCGCCCGAACCACCAAAAATTACCAGAATATGTTTTTCAATAGAGTTCATATTATTTAGTTTTTACAGCATGTCCGCCAAATTGATTACGCATAGCAGCAAGCATTTTCATAGCAAACGATTCATTTTGTCGCGATTCGAAGCGAGTAAATAAAGATGCTGCGGTAACATGTACAGGAACCTCAAAATCCATAGCAGATTGAACCATCCAACGAGCTTCGCCATTGTCTTCTACATAGGCCGAAAGTTTATCGAGTTTTGGATCTTGGTCTAATGCATTTTTAATTAAATCGAGTAACCACGAACGCACAACGCTTCCGTGTCGCCAGAGTTCTGCAACTTTTTCTAAATCGGGAGCAAAGGGAGATTTTTCCATCAACTCAAACCCTTCTGCAAACGCTTGCATCATGCCATATTCTATTCCATTGTGCACCATTTTTACAAAATGCCCTGCACCCGAATTTCCACAATATAAATAACCTCCTTCGGTTGCTAAACTTGAAAATATGGGGTCTAATGAATTACATGTTTGTTCATTGCCGCCATACATAAGGCAATATCCGTTTTGTAACCCCCACACACCGCCGCTAGTACCACAATCTATATATTCTACCCCTTTAAATGCTGTTCGTGCAGCACGAGCTTGCGAATCTTTCCAAAACGAATTACCTCCATCTATGAGAATATCGCCTTTTTGAAGCATGGGCAATAATTTAGTAATAGTATCATCAACCGGTTTTCCGGCAGGAACCATAAGCCATACAATTTTTGTGTCGGGCAGTTTTTGAATCATATCTTCGATATCACTTGCCGCTATTGCTCCTTTTTTTTCGAGATCTGAAACTATTGATGTATTAAAATCAAATACCACCACTTCGTGATTGTGCAATAAAAGTCGTTGAACCATATTACTGCCCATTTTCCCTAAACCTATAAATCCTATTTTCATGTGTAAATTTTAAATTATTTTATCTTTTAGAGTGTTTTCGGATAAAAACATTACAAAACATGCATATGTTTTAATGCATAAAGATAAAAAAAAATCCCCGTTTGTTTTACAAACGGGGATTTTTTTTAACCATAATTCCAATACATTTTAAAAAAATATTGGAATGTTGAAATTTTAAAACCTATATAATTACGATTTCCAATTACCGTGTAAATTACAAAATTCACGTGCATATACATCGGTAGCTTTTGTATAGAATACAGCTTCGGGGGTATCGCCGGGCTTCAAATATTTTCTATATATTTCATCACCCGCTATTAATTCTATCCATTCAATAAAATGTTCGGGTTGCATTGGGTGTAGTACTTCGCCTACAGTAACTTTGTAACCACCTTCAATTTTTGTAATTACAGGCACATGTTTTTCGGTAGCTGCATCTTTTGTATTTTCTTCGAGCACATTCATTGCTTGTCCGCAACACACTAATTTTCCCGCTGCTTGGTGCAATACTTCTACAATATTGCCACATAAGCCACATTGGTATACTTCGCTTCGTTTTGTCATAATTTATATGTTTATTGGTTAATAATTTCTATAGTTTTTTGAGTAATAGCTCGTAAATCTTCTTTTGTAGGTCGGTATTGATGAGTAAATACTGCTTTTACGTCATAATTACAATCTTTCAAATACTGTTCAACACCCGGAATACTTTTTCCGTTCCATCCAAACGAACCAAAAGCAATTGCTTTTCTGCCACCCTTGGGAGCAAGACCACGCATATAGGTTAGGAATCCTGCAACATTAGTCATCATTTCAGAATTTAATGTAGGAGAGCCTACACAGATATATTCAGAGTCAATAACGTCGGTCATTACATCGGATTCATGGTTTACTTGTAAATTTCGCAGAGCTATTTCGTAGCCCTCTTGCTCAAAAGCTTCGTACAATGCGTACGCCATTTTTTCGGTACTTTTCCACATAGTGTCGTATGCTATAACAACTTTTTTCTTGGTAACATTTCGTGCCCATGTATTGTATAGCTGAACAATATCGGCTATATATTTTTTCCAAATGATACCATGACTAGTACACATAAGTTCAATATCAAATTTTGATGCCGCTTCGAGTTCTTTTAAAACTTGCGAAGAATACGGAAGCACAATATTTGCAAAATATTTTTTTGCTTCGTACAAGGCCTCATCTTTTGAAACTTCATCGTCGAATCGAGCAGATGTTGCATAATGTTGCCCAAATGAATCATTTGAAAATAAGATTTTTTCTTCGGGCATATAACAAATCATATTATCTGGCCAATGAACCATAGGAGTAAGTAAAAATTCAAACGATCGCTTACCTATAGAATACGTATCGCCTGTTTTTATAATATGATAATTCCAATTGCCATAGTAGTGTTGTTCCAAACCTTTTTTCCCCGATGCACAAGTAACCACTGTAACATTTGGATTTTTTTCAACTATTGCCGAAATAGCTCCCGAATGGTCGGGTTCTACGTGATTACAAATTATGACATCGATTTTTGATGGGTCTATAATTGATGAAATGCGAGAAAGCATTTCGTCGGTATGAGTTTCTTTTACAGAATCTACTAATGTTATTTTTTCGTCAATTATAAGATAGGCATTATATGTTGTACCTCGTTGGGTTAAATATCCGTGAAAATTTCGCACACTTAAATCTATAGCTCCTACCCAATATATTCCTTCTTTAATGTTTGTTGCTTTCATGTGTATATAAAAAAACAATACCCCCATGTACAAAAGCACAAAGGGGTATGTGTGTAGTTAGTTATTATTCTTCGAGTAATACAAAATCTTCTTTGCCTACCCCACAAATAGGGCATACCCAATCTTCAGGTATATCTTCAAACGAAGTTCCGGGAGCAATTCCACCATCAGGATCTCCTTCAACAGGATCGTAAATGTAACCACATGGTTCGCATACATATTTTTTCATAGTCTATACTTTTTATTCGTTAATATTTAAATTATTATTCTGCTGTAGTAGTGGGGTCAACAAATACTCGTTGAGCCAATTCTTTATCAATCATATACATGCCAGGACCAACTTCGCCGGCCAATTTAATTTCATCAATAATAGCACATACGGTAGCTTCTTCTTCTACTTGTTCATCAATAAACCATTTTAAAAATGATGAAGTAGCATGTTCTTCTTCTTTAAGAGACAATGTATACAGATTATTGATAAGAGCGGTAATTTTTTGTTCGTGAGCATATACTTGTTCAAACATATGAACAATACCATTCCATGAACATTCAGGTTTTTCTATTGCAAATAATTCGGGAGTATGATTTCGCTCTTCAACATACGCATAAAATTTCATAGCATGTGCGTATTCTTCTTTCGACTGAATTTGCAACCAATTAGCTATACCTTTGTATCCTTTTGAATTAGCCCAGGCAGCCATTGATAAATATAAATATGATGAGTATAATTCAGCGTTTATTTGTTGATTCATACTTTGTAAAACAGTTGCTTTCATAGTATTTTGTTTTTTATTTGTTTCTATTTGTTTAGTTTCACCACGTTGTTAATGGAAAAACGTCCCCCCCTTCCTTTGCGAA
>ENA-UOWE01001821-UOWE01001821.1-activated-sludge-metagenome-genome-assembly--contig:-NODE-1821-length-25083-cov-22.647475_pt1 | contig 25083 bp, 27 predicted proteins | sample MGYA00249841_ERZ761562 | MGnify/ENA primary metagenome ERZ761562 (study PRJEB28883, sample SAMN05720200) | activated sludge metagenome | isolation source: Anaerobic digester | place: Japan... | reverse complement strand
ACTGATGATAATAAAGAACCAACAGCAGCAGATTATATAGAATCAGAAACGGGAGAATTTACTACAGGACTTTTTGACCTAACTGTTACAGCTCCAATTCCAGGAATAGATTATAAAGTAAAAGCTTATGCAGTTAATGATAGTGGTGTTGGATTTGGTGAAACTATAACAGTTTCTCTTCCAGATGCAGTAAATGCAGTGACCGTGGAAACATTACCGGAAACATTGATAACAACTACATCGTTTACAGCTAATGGAATCATAACTAATGCAGGTCAGAATTGGTATATAAATGGGGTATTATTTACAGGTACAGTTGTTAGAGTGGCTGCAGGACAGAATGCTACATCGATCATAGCCGCAGCAACTGTGGGGTCTCTAATAATTATAGAGCCTGGTGTAACAGGAAGTGCTTTATTAATAAATAAGAGGGTGTATATAAAGGGATTGGGCAACTTTCCTACAGATACAGTAATGCCGAATTTTCAATGGACTTTATCTGCGGGATGTGGTGGGTCAATAGTTGAGAATCTGACGGTACCACAAATCTGCAATAATGACACTTCTAATAGTGGTCAATCATTTATATTTAATCAGTGTATTGTAGGTGATCCAAATGGTAGCACTTTTAATTTACAAAATAATACAACAAGGTTGTATTTTATAAATTGTCAATTGGTGAGGTCTGCAGCAGGGTACACACAACCGAACGCCTTTTCATCAACTCCTGCAAGATTAGGTTATATATTTCTTCAGAAGGTGGAGTTCAATCTAACTCCAAGGTATGGAACAAATTATGTGTATGGTCCAATTGCAGAGAATGATTATGTAGAGACACCGACAAGCGGTTATGGGTATATCTATAATGGAGTTTTGCAAGGAACTCAAAAAATAACAGTAACCGGGACTCCGAATGCAACAGCAAGAGGGTTTGTTTATTCAACGGGAACTATAGAGAATCCTAATCTTTTAGATTATGATGGAATTTATACTGAATCTGGGGATTTTGGAGAAGGCTCTTTTAATCATCTGTTCTCTGGATTGACTGAAGGAACCAATTACAGATATAGAGCATACGCAACGAATCCATATGGCACTTCTTATGGGGATCCAGAGCAAGTAACAACTACAGAAGCAGAACCCTTTTTAGATATTTATGCAGCAACTTCTATTGATTTAACATCATTCTCTATTAGCGGAAAGATAACTTATAATGGAGGCAGCACTCCAACCATAAGAGGGTTTGTCTATAAAATAGGAACAGGAACTCCAACGATACTTGATAAAGATGGAATATTTACAGAATCAGGTTCTTTTGGAGGAGACGTATTCTCAAATGTATTCTCTGGTTTGACACCAAATACAACATATACAATTGCAGCGTATGCAACTAATTCTTATGCCACAGGCTATAGCTCAACAGTACAAGTGGTGACACTGCCAAATTTGGTTATTACTACAAATGAGTGTACCAATATTACAGCCTCAAGTTTTAGAGCTAATGCTACAATTTCTCCTTCTACTTTCGGAGTAACTGTTGTGGGGTTCTTATATACAATTGATGAAGAACCCTATTCTTGGCAGACCAGTTCTTCTTCTGGAGACTATACAGGAACAGCTAATTTCTCAAAAGTGATAGGCGCAGCAACAAATAAATACTATCTTGTTAAAGCTTATGTTGACTATCGAGGACATACTTATTATGGAGAATCTGTTCTTGTATCTACTATTGTATTGACAGGAATTACCGTAACTCCAGTCCTTCCAGAAATAAGTATAGGACAAACAGTTCAGCTAACAGTTGTGGGAACGTATTCAGATAGCTCTGTTGTTGATATCACGAATTCAAGTTTTTATAGTGCAGAGGACCTTGCTGAATTTATTCCTATAGAGGGGCAAGCAGGTGCATTTAATGTAATTTCTACTACAGGTCAGATTATAGCTTCGGTAAGTAGTGGTGGATTGATAGTTGGAATGAGTGCGGGTCTCGCTAAAATATTTATCTATGCTTCCGAGTATAAGACATCTTATAATCTGGTGGTTGTTCAGCCAGATGAAGGGACAGTGGATGTTGGTGGAATCTGGGATGGTGAATTAGCTCCAGGAACTATCCTTCCAAATACTAATGCTATTAGTATAATCATGGATGAAGTTATGTATGAGGGAGATTCTCAGCAAGCTTACTTATTAGGAATGTTTGATGATAGTCCAGAAACAGAAGCGTATGTAAGTAATTTTGATGCTGTATGGTCTTCTTCCAATACAGATGTTGCGACAGTTGATGCAGGAGGATTGATAATAGGAGTAGCTGCAGGAATAACATTTATCAAAGCTGTTTATACATTGGAAGATAGCCCTGTGCAAACTTTTACTACAATGGTAATGTTGCGGGTTGAAGCAAAAGAGGGACAGTGGGTTATTGGACAAACTTATCAGTATATTCCTTTGATGCCAATACCTAATCAGTTATTTAGGACAACGATTGCTACTAGTAAAGACAGAAGTATTGATTTAAACATATTCCTTTGTTGGAATAAAGAAACGATTTGCTGGGAAATGACGATTAGCGACCCAATATCAGAAGAATATTATGTGGATTCTATTCCTCTCTTTGTTGGAGAGGATTCAATGTTTAACCTGCTCCGACTTTATCAATATCTAAATATTGGAAGCTGCTACATAGTGGATATCAGTGGAAAGGGAACAGGAAAGCCTGCTTTGAATAACTTAGGCGTTGATTTTTTAATGGTGTGGGGGTATACAGAATGAGTTTCAGACTTTGGGGTAGAAAAGTAAAAGTTCAGGTTACTTGTGTCCCTGATGACATGATTTCCAAAGGAGATTCAGGTTCGTTGGCAAGTAAGCTTCCTGTGCCTGATTCTTTAGGGGCTATTGTTTTCGAACAGAGTGGAGCAAACTCTAAAGATACTGTAAGAATAACTTTCGATGTTAATTATCCTGGCATCTCTGCTTACTATTTATCAGAGATTGTTTTATACAACGTTAGTGATAGTTATGTTGAGCAAATACAGAAGTCTGGAACGATTGTGGAGTTGTTTGCAGGGTATGAAGAAGCAAACTATGGGTGTATTTTCAAAGGGTGGATTTACCAAACTTTATGGGAAAGAGAAAACGTCATCAATTATAAACTCACATTGAGATGTGTTGATGGGGATAAACTATATACCGTCAATAACTTGATTCAAGCTACAGTAAATCCAGGAATGAGATTCAACGATCGAATGAACTACCTTTTAGGAAAAGCAAGCAGAACAGTTCCTAAAAAAGAAGACTTCCCTGAAGTGACTGAATATCAGGCATTGGAAAGACAAGAAACCTTTTTCAAGAGTGTTGATGCTTTAATAAAGGATAGTTACGGGATGAAGAATGCAAACACCCCAGCTAACTATTCCTCATTCGGAAGTCAAGGAAATGTTCATGTTATCGATAAAAATAATCCTCAATATGAAAAAGAAGCAATTGTCGTTTCTCCTACTAAGGGTGGGTTAATAGGTACTCCTCAGCAAACTCAGTATGGTTGTAGTTTTATTACGTTATTGAACGCTAATATCATGCTAAAGTATCCTATGTGTACAGTTCGTCTAGAAGATGTTTCAGTCCAGACATTAAAAAGAGAGTGGGGAGATTTAAAATCTTCTTCTTTGGTGAATATGAATCACGTAAACCCAGAAATCCTATTATATATGGTTACAGGAGTTCGGCATGTTGGAGACACAAGAGGATCAACATGGTATTCATATGTGACCGGCTGTAATCTAACAGGCGAGATTCCTACGAATTTAAATGTGACGAGAGGTATTGGATGAAACCTTTAAATCCTTCTATGTTAGTCAGTGATAACTTTGTTTCCATAGTAGATGGAATACAGAGGCAGATTGACCAATTTGATTTTGATTTACGTTGTGCCGCTCCTGGCATCATTCAGTCATTTGATGAGACAAAACAAACTGTGGTTGTTCAGTTGGCGATAAAAGAATTGATTTTTATGGACAGACTTCAGTCTTTACCAATTCCACAATTAGGAGATGTTCCAATTGTGGTTCCTAGAGCGGGAAATTTTGTAATAACAGTTCCTCCTAAAAAGGGAGATGAATGTTTAATTGTGTTTGCAGATACTTGCATTGACTCGTGGTGGAAGTTAGGGGAGGAAACAGGAAATCCTAATTCAACAGGAGCAAGAGATCCTATGTCAGTTAGGAGACATGATTTATCAGATGCTTTTGCTATTCTTGGGACTTGGAGTCAACCAAAGAAGATTGAAACATATGCAACAGATTGCATGGAAATAAGAACTTTGGATGGTAAAAATAAAGTACAAATAAAAGATGACGCTATAAAGATTGTTGTGAATGAGAATACCTACATAGAAGTAAAAGATGGAATATTAAACATAAAAACTAACGACACCTTAAATGTAGAGACTGAAGGAGATGTGACAATAAATGGTGGAGCAAAGTATAGCGTTACAAGCTCAGGGGATATGACCATAGAAAGCACTGGTGGGAAAGTAACAGTTACCAGTGATGGAGATACAGTAGTTAATAGTGGCGGAAAAGTAGATGTCACAAGTACAGGAGCTGTTACAGTTGATGCAAATTCTATTACATTAGGAAGTGGAACAGCAAAGAAATTAATAACAGATGATTTAATAAATATTTTTAATCAACACACTCATGTTTATAATCCAGGACTTTTAGGAGCTACAACAACAGCAATTCCAGCAGCACAATTATCAGCAGCTAATGCAACAACTAATACGGAGGCATCATGAGATATCGTAGAATTGTAGATGGAGAACCTCAATTTGGTCAGAGTAAAAAAGATTTCTTGCAGGGGATTGATGCTGTAGCTCAGGCAATCGCAACTAGATTAAAACTTTTTACCAATGAGTGGTGGGAAGATTTAGAGGATGGTTTACCAGTGTGGACTCAAATGATAGGAACTAGTCAACCAGATCCTGATATTCTTGGATTGGCTGTAACTGAAAGAATATTAAATACCAAACTGGACGAAACCTATCTTGTAATGAACATGATGCAAGTGACAAATGTTTTTAATGGAGATACAAGAAAATTTTCTTATAATGGAATTGCAAGAAGTATTTACGGACCAATTACAGTAGCAACAGAAACTTAAAAGGAGTTGAGCATATGAGTTATTTTGCACCTTATGTGGATTCTACGGGCTTCCATCGACCAACGTATTCCGATATTTTGGAATATCTAATTGAATATTTTAAGAATATATATGGTCAAGATTGCTATCTAGGAAATGACGCTGCGGATTATCAATGGATATCTATTATAGCATATAGGTTGAGTGATGTGATGGCAGCATTACAGGATGATTATAATAACAGAAGTGTAGCGACAGCAACAGGCACAGCATTAGATGGTCTTGTAAAATTGAATGGTATTACAAGAAAAGCTGCGTCTTACTCTACTTGCACCGTTACGTTAACAGGTACAGCATTTACAATTATTCAAAATGGTTTGATTCAAGACACGTCAGGTTATTACTGGGATCTTCCTCAGGTTGTAATAATTGGTAGTGGAGGAACCGCATCAGTTACAGCTACTTGCCAAACGATCGGTAATATAGCAGCGTTAGAGAATACATTGACTGTTATTGCTTCTCCTCAATATGGTTGGGCGTCAGTTACAAATTCAACCGCTGCGACACCTGGACAGGCTGTAGAAACTGATGAGCAATTAAGATCAAGACAGGCGTTAAGTACAAGATTGGCTTCTCACACTATGTTGTCTGGAACAGAAGCTGGCATTGCTGCTGTGACAAATGTTACGAGATATAAAGTACATGAGAACTACCACGATTACACAGATGCTCCAGAAGATACGCCGCCCCATTCAATTACATGTATTGTTGAAGGAGGGACTGATGATGATGTAGCTTCTGCGATATTTTTGAATAGAGGAATAGGAGTAGAAACTTATGGAGGGACTCCAGGTGATGATCATGAAGTTGTGGTTGATGTGACAGACCCCGATAGCGGCAATGTTACAGAAATAAAATTTCGTAGACCGAAATACATACCAATTTATGCCCAAATTACAGTTAGGGCGTTAGATGGATATGTTTCATCGATAACAGAGGATATAAAAAGCGCAGTAGTTGATTACTTGAATGATTTGCAGATAGGACAGGATTTAACAATATCTGCTTTATATTCAGTGGCTATGGCTCAAATGGACAATATAAAAGAACCGACATTTTCGGTGACAGCAGTTGTTGCAGGAGTAACACCAGGAGCTTTAACAGCAAGCGATATATCTATTGCTTTTGATGAGGTAACGTTAGGGGTTTTGCAAGATTCTCCGGAATATATTGAGGTAGTTGTAACATGAAAGAAATAGCAGATTATTTATTAAAAGTAACAAGTCAGTATCAGAATAGTCCGAAGTTTTTGGAATGGTTGTCAATTCCTCTTTTGATTTGTCAACACATTCATGAATGCGCTGACAATATGCCAGCAGAATTTGATTTAGATTCTGCTGTTGGAGTTCAATTAGATATTATCGGACAATACCTAGGACAATCTAGAACTTTGCCTTTTGACCCGACAGACGGCTCTTCTCCGTACCTAGAAGATAATTTATACAGAAAGATATTAGTATTGAAGACCATGACAAATTATTGGGATGGTTCTCTTCATTCAATTTATGTAGCCTGGAATGCAATTTTTGATGAAGCCTATTTGAAAATCGTAGATAACATGGACATGACTGCGACTGTAACATTATCAGGGCTGATGACTCAATTAGTCAAGGATATGATATACAATGATTTGATACTTCCAAGACCTGAAGGAGTTCAATATATTTATAGTCAGGATGTGATTCCAGAAACAGCAGCTACTTTTTCATATGATATGAATACAGATTACTTCAAAGGGTATGATGAGTCGTGGTGGGACAAAAAGGTAATATAATTCTTAAAAGGATAAGGAGATAATTATGGCAAGCAATGTATTTTATCAATTTGATGTAGGGAAGCAAAATATTATGAGCAACTATGATTTTAGTAATCATAGTCAGAGACAGAATGGTGTAGGGGCTGGAGCTGCATTGTCTTCTCTTCATAATAAATTGTTTTATCAGGTCAGCACGATAACATCAGCTCTGGCTGAAGTGATGAAAAACAATGGATATGACATGGGTTCTTCTATTGAAAGTAGTTGGTCAGCAACAGTCACCCAATTGAGCAATATTGTAACTAAAGCCTTTTTAACAGCCAATCACTATACTAAAGCAGAGACTCAAAGCTATGTGACAGGGCTATTAAGTCTATATCCAACAATTCAAGAAATGAATGCAGCTATTACTGCTGCTCTTACAACAGGAGGAAGTACAACAGGGGCAACGTTAGCAAATATAAAAACAGCAATTACAGCCGCATTCTCGCTTGAGTCCCAAACAATAACTACGGATTCTGGAACAATAACATTTTCCGCTTATCAAGCCACAGCAACAGATGTAGATAATGGGACTAATTCTACAAAATATGTAAACCCCGCGTCAATTAAAGATTCAATCAAAGTGCCCCATGGTCAACCAACAGAAGGAAATGTTTTTATTGGTAATGGTAGTAAATGGGAGTCGAAACCTAAATCTAGTTTAGGGTTTTTATCTGGTGCGGATTTAAGTACGTATGCATTAAAATCTGAAATATACACAAGAGATGTTTTAAATGGTGGACAATTAGATAGTAGATATTACAATGAAACCGAGTTAAATCCATACGCATCTCCAGGAGCAAACGTATTAGATGCTAGATATTATTCACAGACTGCAGCAGATAATAAGTTTTTAACTCCTTCAAGCATAAGCAGTACAAAACAAACACCAGGATGCGTAAAAATCCCATCAGGAACTACTGGGGGTATTTTAATCTGCTGGGGGACACTTACAATATCTAAATCTCAATCAGGTACTACATACTCAAAAGCACCTCTTCAAACAGCACCCAATTTTGCTGCTTCTTTTAACGGTGCACCTTTTACTGTAATAATTGGGAATGCTATTTTGGAACATGCAGATGATGCTGGGTATATAGGCATACATGTTGTTGGACAGTACAGTAGTTATTTTACATACAAAGTCTGTGCAAGAGGAACCTCAACAGAAATGCCTAATCAGACAGTTCAGTATGTAGCCTTTGGTCAATATTAGGAAATTTTATGTACAAAAAGATTATGTACCAATTAAATAAATATTGTGGAGTGTAATTATGGACTTGGATGCAATAGCAATGGCATTAGGAAAAGCGACAAAGGCGGTGGAGATGCATGAGGAAGTGTTAGGAACTATATTTGAAAAATTAGATGGTATTAAAACAGCTGTTGATCAAAACATAGTTCATGCAGAGAACAGGGACGCAAAATTGGCAGAACTAAAAGAAGATGTAGCTGAAATCGATAGAAAGATTGAAAATGGTTTGCGTTCAGAGGTAATGGCTATAAAAGCTGAATTAGTAAAAATGCAAGCATGTCTGGAAAGAAGAAAAAGAGAAAAAGCTCTTGAGGATGAACGTGGTGTATATGGTTTCTTCCGCAGAGGTTTTGCTCAGTTCAGAGATAAAGGCTCTTATATAGTGGTGACAAGTATTATTCTTGGTACAGCATGGTTCGTGTTATGGTCATTTGCTAAAATAGTATTTTTCCATGAAGGTACCTCTAAAATACTCAAAATGTTCGGGTTAGGTGGTTGATATGGAACTGATTGTATTAAGAAAAGAATATACAAAGAACTCCACAATAGGAGAATTACTTATCGATAATAAGTTTTTCTGCTACACGTTGGAAGATACTGACAGACAGATAGTCAATGACAGTATAATAAAGTGGACGCCGAAACTTAAAATAAAAGGAGCAACGGCTATACCTTACGGGCGTTATGAAGTGATTATCAACTTCTCCAATCGCTTCCAGCAACCGATGCCGTTGCTCCTAAATGTACCTGACTATCTCGGCATAAGAATCCATGCTGGGAATACTGATAAGAATACAGAGGGTTGTTTGTTAGTAGGCTTTACAAAATCAGTTGACTTCATCGGCAATTCTCGAAGTGCTTATAAATCTTTGTTTCCTATTATTAGGGAAGCATTGAAGACAGGAAAAGTAAACATTGGTATTGAACGTGGATAAACCATTATGGCAGATGGACTTGGGAGAACTATTTAGGGAGCTAAAGTTTCGACAACTGGTTAGCACCACGTTGTTGCAGGAAACGTATATAAAAGAAATTGAGAAAGAAATATTATCAAGAATAAAAGAAGAGGAGGAAAAGAAATGAGTTATTTATTGATTGCGGTTTTGATGTTGGTGTCGGGTATAATCGGTGCAGGTGTTGGTGGATTTTTTATCTATAGGAACAACAAATGCAAAACACTTCAGATATTAGAAGTTATTGACAAAGGCACTTTTTCCATCGACTCTGCTAAAAAAATTGAGCAGATTCTCAAAGGTGAATGTAAAACTAATGGTGATTGTAAGGACTGTAAATAAAAGGAGGAGTTATGAATATTTTAGGGGTAATAATTTTTATGGTAGTATTTTGCGGTCTTACTGGCTTGATTGTTTACATGGCATTATTTGCCAAGAAGAAAAAGAAAGACGATGTAAGTAATCAAACAACTAATACAGATGGTCAATGCGTTGACTGTGATGGAAAACCAGTTGAGCCAGCAATTGTTCCCAATACTGTAGAAGAACTGACTATAAAGGTAGAATTGAGACCAAACAATCCTCCGGAAGTTCCTGCAGGAGTTTTCTGTACTCGAACAAAAAGTATTCAGGCGATAGAAACCATTACAGGGCGGAATGGGAATGGGCTGTCAGTTAAACGGGAATGGTATGATAATGAGGTTTTGAGAGAAACAAACACTACTCTATTAACAGGATTTTTTTATACAGGAAGTACCATTAAATATGAGGTGACTGTTGGAGATAAGATGGGTGTATCAGCAGTAAAAATTGTCTGAGGAAAGAAATATTTCACCAGTTAGGTGAACAGATTTTTAAAAAGGAGAATTGTTATGATAGTAAGTTGGATTCAGAAATACATCATTTACATTTTAGCAGGTCTTGTGGCTGCGATGGCAATAACCTCTGGTATTATGTATATGCGGATGTTGTCGAAACAGGCGATAATCAATACACAAGAAGGACAAATTACATTGCTGGATAAATCTCTTAAATCAAAAGAGGCGACGATTGAAGAGTACAAAAAGAATGGGGAGGCTATTACCAAAACTCAGAAAGCACAAGAAAAAATAGCTGTAAGTATGAGAGAGTTGGAATCAAGAATAGCAAATATGAGACCCACAAAATGTTTGGAGGTAGAAGATGAAAAAGTATTTACCGATATTACTGATGCTTATAATAATCGTAAGTTGCCACAAGAATCCAATTAGTATTGACCCACAACCAATACAGAGGATTTGTATAAAGCAAGGGAGTCCTTTTCTTGTGAGCAAGAAAGTTGGTGACTGGGATAAAAAACAAATTGCCGATAATTACCAGAAGATCATCAAGGCATATATGCAGTTGGAAGAAACAGTCTGGTGCTATGAAGGAAAAGAAAAGTAGTTTAGAGGAGATGACATTTGAGGAATTGGTTTTGGAATTAGAATTAGAAACTCTCAGATGTTATACTCCGATCAACAATAGTTATTTGGAAGAGATTAAAAAGGAATTGGTGAAACGTTATGAAAATAGATAGACAAAAACTATGGATTACCTTTCTGATTCCTAAATGGGTTGTGTATGCTTGTGGATTAAGATTAATGAACCACTATACGAAAGGGGAAGTTTGGACAAAAGATAAATTAGAGCATATTAGACTTACTTCCGCATTGAATCGGTGGTTAGGGAATGACGGTACTGAGGGACAATTTAAAAAACAAAATGGTCTTAGTAGATTTTTTATGCGGAGGAGAAAATAATGGTTGCAGGAATAACTTTAAAGTTTGTTTTGTGGTGTATGTTTTTTGGGGTTGGTGGGCAAGCTCTTCGCTCTATTATAGGTTTGTATAAATTATATATAGACGAGAATAGAGATACTAAAAAGGAGTTTGATAAGAAAAAACTTATTGTGAGTCTGTTATTAGGAGCTGCAATAGGTGGATTGTGTGTTCTTATTTTTAATGATCCTCTTACAAAAACTGATGTGATGAGTATAATTGCATTTAGTTATGCTGGTGTTGATGGCGTTGAAGGATTTTTAAATCGTAGGAGCAGTACCATTAAATGAAACCAATCATTCTAATTGGAAGAGCTGATTGCTGGCGAAAAGATTTTGAAGAAGTGAAAAAACTTATTCAAGATTTTGATGTAATGGCTGTTGGACTTGATTGTGTGTATGCAGAGGATATCAAATATTTCGTGACATATCATCCTCAAGATATCTTAGAATATATCAAGAGAAGAAAAGATGTTGGAGTTAATATTGATTTCAAAGTCATTAGTCACATCAGAAGAGCAGGGGTGGATATTATTGAGGAACATAAAGCACCAACGGGATCTTCGTCATTACTTGGAACAGCAGCAGCGATCCGATTGGGATACAAAAAAATAATTCTTTGTGGGTGTCCTTTGGAAGGACGACATGAGGGAAATTTCCAGCCATATGAACATTTTCAAGAAGGCTGGAAGAGAAGAAGGAATGAAATTTATGGATATGTGAAAAGCATGTCAGGATGGACAAAAGAATTTTTAGGAGAACCAACAAAGGAGTGGTTGGAATTATGAAATAAAAAGGAGGAGTAATAAGAATGCAATTAAAGGATGCGTTGGAATTATTCAGAGGTAAGTGTGGATTAGAAGTAGGAGGACCAAGTAGAATATTTTTAAAAGATGGGCTGATACCAATTTACCCACTTGTAAAAGAATTAGATGGATGTAATTTTAGTAAGGAAACGTTATGGGAACATGGGTTAGAAGAAGGACAAACTTATAAATATGGAGATAAGGTTGGGTATCAGTTTATTTGTGAGGCTACAAACCTTGAAGAAAAAGTTCTTCCTAATCAGTATGATTTTATAATTAGTTCAAACTGTCTTGAACATTCTACAAATCCACTTAAAATATTAGTTAGATTTGTAATGGCTGTAAAATCGGGAGGATTGATACTCCTGATACTACCTAAAAAGGAAGTCACTTTTGACCATAAAAGAAAAGTCACTACATACGCCCATTTATATGAAGATTACAAAAAAGATATTGGGGAAGATGATTTATCTCATTTGCCAGAAATATTAGAGTTACATGACCTATCATTAGACCCACCTGCAGGAACTTTAGAACAATTTAAAGAAAGATCCTTGAAGAATTATGATAATAGAGGACTTCATCACCATGTATTTGATTTACCTTTGTTGTTAACGATTTTAAAATCGTTAAATCTTGAAAAAGTTTATTCAGATGATATAGTTTCTGATTATATAGTTATTGGTAGAAAAAAATAAAAAGGGAGAGTGTATGAAAATAACAGTATTGAGTAAATGGTATCAAGAAGAGGATTTGGCTCCATTCTTTTTTAGTCATTATTCATTTGCGGACGAAATTATTTTGTATTTGGATAAAGGAACAAATAAAGAAACAATGACTGAGATTGCAAAATGTCCGAAAGTGAAAATTGTATGGGGGGAAAGTGAAGATGGTCTTAACGACTATGATTGTGTGATGGCTCTCAATAAAATTGCATACAATTGCAAATCAGATTGGTTGATTTATGCTGATACAGATGAATTTATTTTTCATGAAGAATATGCTGATATAAGAGAAGCTCTTTCTAAAGCTGATGGAAATATAATTTATTCTCATATGTGGAATGTGTATAAACATATTACAGATGAGCCATTGGATCCACTAAAACCAGTCATTTTTCAGAGAAGGCATGGAGATCCTAATATAATTCCTGAATGTATAAAACCCAATGTTGTTAAACCAGAAGTAAAAATTCATTGGGGAATTGGGTGTCATACATACACTCCTAATGATAAAATAAAGCCATCTTCTATAAGATTTCTTGGTGCTCATTGGCAGTCTGTTGATTTTAATATTGCATGCAAGAGAAGAATTAGAAATGTTAGAGAAAGATTATCCCAGACTAATATAGATAATCTTTGGGCTTCCCATAATTTTAATGTGACAAGAGAATCTATTGCAGAATTGATGGACCAACACAAAAATGATCCATTATTATTTTAAAAAGGAGGAAAAGGATATGGAAAGAAATTATGTTTACACAACGTCGCAGTTGATTGATAGGCTATCAATCGTAACTCTCAAGAGCATTAAAATTGCAGAGAACAAATCTGAATACGAAAAAGAAGCTGAACAGATTATGGCTGATTTGGATTTGATTCTTGGGGAAAAGCAAGGAAAGTTGATTAGAGCGATTCAAGTTAATGCTATTGTGAATGAAATTATCTGGGCTAATGAATCTAAAGCAAGAGCAGGTGGTGACGAACAAGATAAGATGCTAAAGTTTACTCATTCCGTTAATGGTGTTAGAACTGCTGCAATGAATGTGATAAGCAATCTTTTGGGAGAGAGAAAAGATTTGAAAGTTGATTGTATTGCAGCGGAATCTTGTAAACAAAATGGTCATGATTTTAGCGGAATCTTGTAGGACGGGCTCCAAAAATGGATTTAGAAAAGACTATAGCGTGTACAGTTGATTGGTTCAGAGACAATAAATGGTGGTACTAGGAGAGAATATGAAAAGAGCATTGATAACAGGTATAACTGGAATGGTTGGAAGTCATCTTGCTGATTTCCTATTAGAGCATACAGACTGGGATATTTATGGAATGTGCAGATGGAGAAGTCCATTGGACAATGTTCAGCATTTGTTAGATAGAGTAAACAATCAAGACAGATTGTATTTTGTTGATGGTGATTTACTTGACCAAGTTTCCCTTCAAAGAGTAGTTGGTGAAGTGTGTCCCGATTATATATTTCATTTGGCTGCTCAATCGTATCCAAAAACAAGTTTTACCTCTCCATTACAAACTTTAGATACGAATATTTTAGGAACTATGCGGTTGTTAGAGGCGGTTAAAAGTGAATCTTTAATGAATCCTATTATTCATGTTTGTGCAAGTTCGGAGGTGTATGGAAGAGTTCCTAAAGAGATGCTCCCAATAAATGAAAATTGTCAATACCACCCCGCTTCTCCGTATGCGATTTCTAAAATAGGGACTGATTTAATTGGTAAGTTCTATGCTGAAGCTTATGGAATGATGACTGTGATGACAAGAATGTTTACTCATACAGGGCCTAGAAGAGGGGATGTATTTGCAGAGTCAACTTTTGCAAAACAGATTGCTATGATTGAGCAAGGGTTGATTCCCCCGATCGTTAAAGTCGGTAATTTGAATTCGATGAGAACATGGTCCGATGTGAGAGATGCAGTGAGAGCTTATTATATGTTGGTGACAATGAAACCGATTGCAGGCCAATGTTACAATATTGGTGGTGAGTATTCATGTACAGTCGGCGATATGTTAAACTATCTTATTTCTATTTCTACTTGTAAAGACATAAAGGTAGAGGTGGCAATGGATAGGATAAGACCTTTAGATGCGGATTTGCAAATTCCCGATACAACAAAATTTAGGAATCATACAGGGTGGAAACCGGAAATTCCATTTGAAAAAACAATGACGGATTTGTTGAATTATTGGCGAGAAAGGATAAGGTTGCAAGGTTGTTATCTTACTAGATAGGAGATGAATATGGATTGGAGAAAGAAAAGGATTTTAATAACTGGTGGTACAGGGATGGTTGGTCACGCTTTATGTAAGCGATTATGTGAAGAAGATTGTAGGAATATGGTACTTGTGGGAAGTAAAGAATATGATTTGAGAGATAGAAGTAAAGTGGAGAATTTATTTTTTATAACTCAACCTGATTATGTATTTCATCTTGCTGGAAAAGTTTATGGAATAGGTGGGAATGCGAAGTTTAAAGAAACTTCTTTGTATGATAATGTGTTAATAAATTCAAATGTAATTAATGCAGCAAATAAATATAAAGTTAAAAAGATTGTTGCAATGGGTTCAGGGTGTGTTTATTCAGAATTGCCAGATGTGAAGTTTTTAAAAGAAGAACAAATTTGGTTAGGACCTCCACACAGCTCTGAGGACTCTTATGCACATGCAAAAAGATTAATGTTAGCTCATCTTGAAGCTAGTAGAAAACAGTATGGAACAAAATATGTTTTTGCTATTAGTGGAAATCTTTATGGAGAATGGGATAAGTTTGATACAGAGTATGGTCACGTTATCCCGTCTTTGATAAAGAAATTTTATGATGCTAAACAAACAGGAGAACAAGTATCTGTTTGGGGTACAGGAATAGCAGTAAGGGATTTTAGTTATAGTCAGGATACAGCAAGAGCTTTAGTTTATTTGATGGATAAAGGTGACGGAGCAACTAATATTGGAAGTGGGTTTATTCATTCTATTAAAGACATAGTAGATGTTCTTTGTGAGATAACTGGTTGCGATGTTGTTTGGCAAAAAGAAAAACCAAATGGACAATTGGAACGGTATTATGATCTATCTAAATTGAAAAGTTTAGGATTTGAAGCAAAAGTTCCTTTACATATTGGTTTGAGAAAAGTATATGAATGGTATGAAGTCCAAAAAGGAGTGGAGAATGAATATAGAAGAATTGATAACCGGAGTTACTGTTGTTTATAATACAAAAACAATAATTGAGAAGGCTATAACTTCAATAAGAAGATTTCATCCAAGGATGAAAATAATAATTATTGATGGTTCAGATAAAACAAATCCTTGTTATGATTATGTTTGCAGCCTACCTGATAAATATACAAGAGTCTTCCATGTAAAAGAAAATATTGGACATGGTAGAGGCTTGCATTTAGGAATCTCCTATGTAGACACTCCATTCTTTTTAACATTTGACTCTGATATTGAGATGCTTAAATCTCCTTTAGAAGATATGCTAAAAATGATGAAAGATGATACATATGGAGTTGGTTATACAGAACCAGTAGATGTACAAGGACATGATTTTGGGGTCAACCAACATTTGATGCAATATGGCTCAGTGAAATATATGCATCCGTATTTTTGTTTAATACAATTAAAAGAATATAAGAAGTATAAACCTTTTTGTCACCATGGAGCCCCCCATGTAAATACGATGTTGGATATTCATAAAAGAGGTTTATCCAACATTGTTTTAAAAGAATTTCCAGGATTAGGACATTCTTCTGGACATCCTATAAATAATGTTAATACATGGAAAAGCGCACCCAGAGAATTTATTAAGCATGATAGAGATGGTACCAAAATTAGTATAAAACCTGATTGGGATAAAGTTTTTGATGTGACTAAGAAGATTACTTGTATAACACCAACTGGAGATAGACCAGAAGCATTTGCTTTAACCAGGAAATGGATCGAATCTCAAATACTAAAACCAGATCAATGGTTAGTTGTTGATGATGGGTTTGTTCCACTACCAGAAAACCTAAGACAGGGGATTGAATACATCAGAAGAGAGCCTAAGCAGGGGGAAGGACATACTCTAACAAAGAATATTCAAACTGTATTTCCTCATATTAAAGGAGATATTATTTTAATTATTGAAGATGATGATTGGTATGGACCAAATTATATCTATACAATGTATCATCAATTATTAGAACATGAATTAGTAGGAGAAGGGTTTGCTAGATATTATCATGTGCCCTCTGCGAAATATTATCGGGTTGAGAATACAGAGCATGCTAGTTTTTGCCAAACTGGATTCACTAGAAGTCTGCTCCCCATATTTCAAAAAAGTATTTCTGGAGACCCATACATAGATATGAGATTGTGGTTAAAAAATGGAAAAGGAAAAGGGTTTTTATTTTTTGACCCAGAAGATCAATTACAATTGCATTGTTCTTTAAAAGGATTAAAAGGTAGGAAAGGTATCGGCACAGGGCATAATGAAAAGGAAAATTACTATACTCGGGATATTAATTATACAATGTTAAAGAGATGGGTAGGGGAAGAGAATGCTAACATTTATGTTAATCACGTTGGAGGTAAAATAAATAATCTAGATGAAGATGTGACAGCATTGACGGTAACATACAATACAAAAGAATTATTTGAAAAATGCTATAATGCGTTTAGAAGATTTCATCCAACTATGAAACTAATAATTGTTGATGGCTCCACCAGAAGTGATTCTTGTTATCATTATGTTCAATCTTTGTCAAGTCAGATCACTCAAGTTTTGCATTTGGATAGAAATATCGGACACGGAAGAGGGTTGTGTTTAGGGATTGAGCATATTAAAACACCATTTATGCTGTTGTTTGATTCTGATACAGAAATTTTAAAATCCCCTGTTTCCGCTATGTTGGATATGATGGAAGATGATACGTATGGAGTTGGTAATATAGAGAAGACGGCTTTAGATGGGTTTGAATGGGGGGCAAAACCTCATCATAAAGGACAAGAATCAATTCGATATCTTCACCCTTTCTTTTGTTTAATTCAGCTGAAAGAGTATAGAAAGTATCGTTCTTTTATTCATCACGGGGCTCCTGCAATTAATACTATGCTGGACATTCATAGAAAAGGTCTTGGAAATAAGATTTTAAAAGAATTTTTAGGTCTTCATCATACCTCTGGTAGAGGGTTTGTTTGGGAAGGAAAACCAAGTGAATGGGTTAAACACGACACTCAAGGAACAAGAGTAGTAATTAGGAAGAAATTAAAAAAAGAAGATATTGAAGGAAAATGGGATGCAGTAATTGATGTGGGTCCTAGCTTTATTTTACCAAATAATGGGATTTCAGTTATTACCTGTACCGGTGACAGACCTCAAGCCTTTGAGTATCTTTGTAATTGGATGAATAATCAAACAGTAAAACCAAGTGAATGGATCATAGTGGACGATGGAAGAGTTCCAATGACTGTTCCAAATTATCCATTTATTAAATATGTAAGAAGAGAACCGAAATCAGATGACCCAAAACACACCATGATTTTAAATTTTAAAGAAGGATTAAAATATGTAACGGGAGATAAAATATTTGTGTGGGAAGATGATGAATATTATGCTCCAGATTATATAAATGATTTATCTATTCTTTTAGATAAATATGAGGTTGTAGGAATTGGAAGAAGTAAATACTATCATTTACCTTCTTCAACTTATCTTATACATCCTAATATGGGACATGCTAGTTTAGCCCAGACCGCTTTTAGAAAATCATTCTTAAATGATTTAAATACAGTAGTTGATGGGAATGATTTTCTCGATCAGAGGCTATGGGATATAATTAATCCAGGAGAAGTAAATTTAAAAGAAACAGGCAGATCAGAAAAGATTTCTAAAAATGGCAGAGGATATATTTTTGATGATAAGAATAAAAGTTTATATGTTGGCATGAAAGGTCTTCCTGGAAGAAAAGGAATTGGCTCAGGTCATAAAGGAATTGGGACAAAAGATTTCGGTTGGAATAAACTTAAAGAATGGATACCGAATGAAAAAGATTTTCATGTATATTTTAATTTTGCAGAGAATAAAAACGTAGATATTCCTGTAAAGAAAATTGAAGAGAATATCCAAAAACCTCAGCCCATAATTCCATATGTGGCTCCACCACCGCCATCAAAACAAATGCCAAAACAAAATGTGATTACAAGACTACCACTACCGAGACCTAATAGTTCTTTCACAAGGAGAAAAGAAACATTGGTAAGAGCAAAGACATATCAGTTGAGCAGAAGAACATTCTAGAGAAGTAATTCTTTAGAGTGTGGCGGCACCGGAGTTTTTCATCCTTTTTCTCCGGTGCCGTTTTTTATTAAAAACACCAAATTATTGGAATTGTTAGTGATTTTTCTTCATTTTATCTTGCAACATTCTTAAAAACATCCCAAGTTATTGATTTTATTAAGTAATTTTTTTTTTAAAAAATAAAAAAAAAACCTTTAAATTTTTTAAATATTGGTATATAAAATAATCATAATTAAATATTGCTCTTTTAAATTAAAAAATTAATAAGTAATTCAAAACCGAGTTGTCCACAGGGACGAACGAAAATTAATTTTAAAATATTTTAAATGATGACAGCATTTAAAAGTTTTCAGTAGGGTTAGGCGTGAGCTTCCAACAATACGACCTTTACCGAGGGATTTGTAAGAAAATTCCTGAACCACCTGATTAAGAGGCAGCTGGGATAGTCAGTGAGTGCTTAGTTGGGGCGGATAGCGAAAGTTCATTTTCATTCAGCTGTCAGTTTTTTATCGAACTCATCATTGGGTAAAATGATGAGTTCTAAAAAAACTTATAACAAAAACGAAAGGAGAAGAATATGGGAAAAGCAAAAATTTTTTTAAAGAAAGATTGGTTTCTCGTAAAGAGAAACAATGTCTTGTTGAAGACGGATGGTAACAATGTAGCAAAGTTCTGGTCACTGGATAAAGCAAAAGAAGCGTTAAGAAGTGCTGAAGAAGCAGAAGTTAAAGGTTGGAAGCATATTATCGGTAGCTTCCACTTTTAGAATTTATGGTTGGGGAAAAATAAATTTCAAAAAAAAACAAAAATCGAAAGGAGAAAAAATTATGGAAACAATTAAAGCGAAAAGAACAAGTGAGATGATGTTAGTGGAATCAAAAAGAAGCAGTTATAAACACGTTGCAGTTGATTTTGAAGTAAGAGGTAAGAAGGCAACAATGATTATTAAAGATGGTTGGAACGAGCCCGAACTTTTGGAATGGCACTTTATTACTGGAGATCATTTGATTGACAGCACAGCAAAAATCATGACTGATTTTTCTGCATTCAGTGTTTTGGATTATGAAGTTGATATTTCTCAGATCTTAACAGATGCAAAAACTTTCTTTGAAGCATTAAAAGAGGAAGAGAAAAAGAAAAAAGAGGAAGAAGCAAAAATTGAAAGAGGCAAGACTTATGACAGTCATCCTTATATCATTACTCTCAAACCTGCTCTGGAAGCCAAAGGTCATACAGTTACCATTCACCCTCCAACTAAAAAAGAATATGTTGATAGTTGTTCTGATATACGTTTAGTGGTCGACAATGACTTCGTCGTTCAAAGAGATTGGCATAATTGGTTTGAAGTAAGAAATCGTGAAGTTGGGCAAGGCAGCGTAAATAAAACAACAAGATCAACCAAAGTTGATAAATGGGTTGCACTAGTTGAGGATGTCATTAAAACAGACAAATATCGTGTGGCAGCAGCAAAGGAAAAAGCTAAAAAACTTGCCGGCACCAAAGAAAAACTTGAAGCTGTTTTAGGAATTGAAATCTCAGAGAAATCAGAATATCACAGTTCATATAATCGCAGAGGACCAGGATATACCACTCCATATTTCTGCAAGAAAACGGATAATGAATATAATGTAGGCATTAAATTCGTTGAGAGTAGCGTGACAGTAGATAAAGAACGTGTTAATGGTTTTGTTCTCAGTAACCTTCCTGTTATCACTGATATGGAAAAACTTAAAAAGATATATGAATTGTTGACAAATTAAAATTGCTCTGAAGAGTATCTGAAAATTGATACGAAACTGGTCATTGAAAAATGACCAGTCAGCAATACAGAAAACAAAAACTTATAAACGAAAGGAGAAAAAATTATGGAAACAATTAAAGCGAAAAGAACAAGTGAGATGATGTTAGTGGAATCAAAAAGAAGCAGTTATAAACACGTTGCAGTTGATTTTGAAGTAAGAGGTAAGAAGGCAACAATGATTATTAAAGATGGTTGGAACGAGCCCGAACTTTTGGAATGGCACTTTATTACTGGAGATCATTTGATTGACAGCACAGCAAAAATCATGACTGATTTTTCTGCATTCAGTGTTTTGGATTATGAAGTTGATATTTCTCAGATCTTAACAGATGCAAAAACTTTCTTTGAAGCATTAAAAGAGGAAGAGAAAAAGAAAAAAGAGGAAGAAGCAAAAATTGAAAGAGGCAAGACTTATGACAGTCATCCTTATATCATTACTCTCAAACCTGCTCTGGAAGCCAAAGGTCATACAGTTACCATTCACCCTCCAACTAAAAAAGAATATGTTGATAGTTGTTCTGATATACGTTTAGTGGTCGACAATGACTTCGTCGTTCAAAGAGATTGGCATAATTGGTTTGAAGTAAGAAATCGTGAAGTTGGGCAAGGCAGCGTAAATAAAACAACAAGATCAACCAAAGTTGATAAATGGGTTGCACTAGTTGAGGATGTCATTAAAACAGACAAATATCGTGTGGCAGCAGCAAAGGAAAAAGCTAAAAAACTTGCCGGCACCAAAGAAAAACTTGAAGCTGTTTTAGGAATTGAAATCTCAGAGAAATCAGAATATCACAGTTCATATAATCGCAGAGGACCAGGATATACCACTCCATATTTCTGCAAGAAAACGGATAATGAATATAATGTAGGCATTAAATTCGTTGAGAGTAGCGTGACAGTAGATAAAGAACGTGTTAATGGTTTTGTTCTCAGTAACCTTCCTGTTATCACTGATATGGAAAAACTTAAAAAGATATATGAATTGTTGACAAATTAAAATTGCTCTGAAGAGTATCTGAAAATTGATACGAAACTGGTCATTGAAAAATGACCAGTCAGCAATACAGAAAACAAAAACTTATAACAAAAACGAAAGGAGAAAAACTTATGAAAGGGCAATTCAAAGCAGCACGTCGGGCATCAGTTCCGATAGTCGTGATTGAAACCGCAGATCAGCAATCGTTGATAAGAGGTCTTGCAAAATGTTATGAGAACGTTCCGGTGATTAAGTGGGACATTCTGACTGGATTGGCTCCAGTCAATCAGATGGCAGTCGATGTCATCAATAGCATTTGTGCCGGTGACGATCCTGCAATGGCAACTGGGAATCCTGTTGAGATGTTGACAAAGATTGCAAAAGTCCCCGAGAAGACAATAACCTTTATGAATAATCTTCATCGCTTCATTAATGAAGCAACGGTCTCTCAGGGGCTTTGTAACCTCAGAGACATTTACAAAGGCAGTGGTGCTACATTAGTTGGTCTTGCTCCATCAATAACAATTCCTGCTGAACTTGAACAGGACATTATGGTCTTGACAGAAAAACTTCCTGACGATGAAGCCATTGAAAAAATTATTGACAGCATTTGCGAAGATGCGGGTATGCAAAAACTTAGAGATAAAGATAAAGAAAAAATTGTGGATACTCTGATTGGTCTTTCAAGTTTTTGTGCTGAACAGACTCTTGCCACTTGCATTAAGAAAGTTGACGGTGTAGTGGTAATTGATAACAAAATGTTATGGGAAAGAAAATGCAAGGCTGTTGAGCAAACACCGGGTCTTTCCATTTGGAGAGGTCAAGAGTCTTTTGATGATATCGGAGGATGCGAGAACGTTAAGGCCTTTACCAAAGCTATTATCAATGGTAAAGATAATCCAAGAGCGATTGTCTTTATGGACGAGATTGAGAAGGCGTTTGCTGGTGCCGGATCTGATTCTTCTGGAGTTGCCCAAGACCAGTTGGGTTCTATTTTATCCTTCATGCAGGACAAAGAAGTAGATGGTATGATTTTTGTAGGACCTCCCGGTGCTGCAAAATCTGCTATTGCAAAAGCGGCTGGTAACACAGGCAACATTCCAACCATAAGTTTTGATCTTGGTGCAATGAAAAATTCTTTGGTAGGAAAGTCTGGAGAGCAGACAAGAAAAGCTTTGCAGGTAATTGAAGCCATCAGCAAAGGAAGGGTTCTTTTCATAGCAACTTGCAATAACATCACGACACTTCCTCCGGAATTAAGAAGAAGGTTCACAATGGGAACATTCTTTTTTGATTTGCCGATAAGAGAAGAAAGATTAAAGATATGGGAAATTTACCAGAATAAATATTCTGTATCTACAGAGAGGAATTTTTCTTCAGAAGGTTGGACTGGTGCGGAGATCAAACAGTGCTGTAAATTAGCTTCCAAACTCAATATGAGTTTAGACGAAGCATCAAACTTTATCGTTCCAGTCTGCAAGAGTGCTGCAGAGCAAATTGAAGCGTTGAGAAGATTGGCATCAGGCAAGTTCATCAATGCCAACGAGAAAGGCATTTACTCGATGAATACAGTGACGGTTCAAAAGACCGGAAGGAAATTTGAATAACCATTAAATAATGAAAGGAGAAAAACTTATGTCTCATTTATCAAAAATTGAACTGGAGATTAATGATCTCCAAGCATTGAAGTCGGCGTGTAAGAGATTGAATCTTACATATGACGAGAATCAAAAGGAATTCGTTTGGTTCGCAGGAAGGAAAACAGCCTGCGAAGCAACAATCAAGATCCCGAATGCCAGATATGAGATGGGTATTATCAAGAAGCAGGAAGGGAAAGGATACGAGTTGCAAACCGACTTCTATGACAGGGGGGTCGGAGCTGTCATTGGTACAAATGGTGGATTGCTAAAGCAAGCATACGCCATTGAGAAGGGAAAAATTGAAGCACGAAAAAAAGGCTATCAAGTCTTTGAGCAGCAGACTGATGCTGGTATTCAACTTCGCATAAGAGTTGGTAGATAAAAACTTATAACAAAAACGAAAGGAGAAATGCAATGAAAGAAATTATTATGACCGTAACTGCTGATGGTGAAGTCAAGGTCGAGACCAAAGGTTTCAAAGGAAAAGCATGTATGTCTGAGTCCGCTTTCTTAGAGAAAGTCCTTGGCAAGGAATTGAAGGTGCAGTTGACCCCTGCGTATTATGAAAAGGACGAAAGGCATTACTTGAATCTCTGTGGATAATCATTAACCAAAAAAAAACTTAAAACACCCGTAAGGCCTGACCGAAAGGCAGGCAGGGAAAGGGAGGATGTTATGAAGGTTTTGACAATCTCGCAGACAATCACCACCACCGCTGGCCATTACTGGTGGCGGAATTGGGAAGACAAGGCCGACGGCGGCCTTGCTCCCGCACGGCCTAACGCGGCCCTGGGATGTTATATTTTTGAGGGAGAGGTTTATAGCCTCTCCCAGACGCGCCAGTCGGGAATAGCTGGCGGGCATTGCGACTGGGAAGTTTCGCGTGTCCAGTCGCCAAGGCTCAAGGATTTTGTCCTTGAGCACGGCACACGGCGGCGCTAAGAGTTGGCCACGGAGAAATCCGTGGCACAATCTAAAGGCCGACTTGAGGGATTGTTTCCTTCTCGTCGGCCTTTTTTATTTTGGAGAATAAAAAACTCATGAACTTAGCCCCTTCTAATCAGGTCACGGGGGATAAAAGCAATCCCCCAAGCTCATGAGTGATTGGTTTGATAGCAGGTTTTTTAGCCTGTGTCAATAGCAACACCCCGAAGCCACCGATCTCACGGCTTAGGCGACCTGCGGGTCATAAGCGCTATATGCCACCTTGAAAACCACGAGATCACATAAGGCGTGTTCAGGCGGAATGGAACCTGGGCAAATGAGTAGGGGGCCTGCCAGGGCAAACAGGGAAGGCAAACAGAACATGGTGGGGGCATCGGCCCCCGCCGGGAGGAAACCGGAACCCTCCGTACCAAAGGTTTCAAAGGAAAAGCATGTATGTCTGAGTCCGCTTTCTTAGAGAAAGTCCTTGGCAAGGAATTGAAGGTGCAGTTGACCCCTGCGTATTATGAAAAGGACGAAAGGCATTACTTGAATCTCTGTGGATAATCATTAACCAAAAAACTTATAACAAAAAACGAAAGGAGAAATACAATGAGTAAAACAAGGTCATTAAATATCGAAGGAACCAAGATGCTGAAATTTGAAAGTCATGCATGGGGAAACAGAGCAAAGGCTGATAAAAACGAAATCCAGACATCAGCAGACAAAGAAATGGTGTCCGCATCTATTAAACTTGTCGATTCACCGGAGTACAAAGCGATAGTTAACTTTCAGTTTGAAACTAAGCAGTGGTTGAAACGGGTAATGGTGAACACCGGTATTATTGAAGGCTGTTACCTCATTAAAGATGACAAGGATTACATCAAACAAATCGAAGACGAAATTGAAGCAAGGAGTGAGA
>ENA-UOWE01001819-UOWE01001819.1-activated-sludge-metagenome-genome-assembly--contig:-NODE-1819-length-25105-cov-4.342315_pt1 | contig 25105 bp, 19 predicted proteins | sample MGYA00249841_ERZ761562 | MGnify/ENA primary metagenome ERZ761562 (study PRJEB28883, sample SAMN05720200) | activated sludge metagenome | isolation source: Anaerobic digester | place: Japan... | reverse complement strand
AACAATTGGAATAAAATACAAATTTATGGAACATTAAATGTTGCCGATAATGTTTATTTCGATGAATGGACAAATGATTCTATAATTGTGGAAACCGGTGGAAGGATGAATATAACCGGAGATTTGCGATTTAATACTAATAATACTGTAGTAAGAGTAAAAGAAGGCGGGAGTTTGTATGCTGCAAACATTACCGAAGGTGGATCTAATAATAGAACCATTTTAAATTATGGATATATTGAACTCTCAGGAAATTATAACACACAAACTTATTTATATAATTATGCAACAGGTTCTATTAAAATATTTGGTAGTTTACTTGATGGATCAAATATACGAGTCTATAATTATGGATATATTGAAGTAAATGTTAATATATCCAATGATGGAATTATGTATAATTATTTAGGAGGATTAATTTTGGTACATGGCTCTATTAATGGTTCTTCCAGTTTGACGTTTAATAATGATGGTATAGTTACTATAGATAACAATTTAAATTTAGTAAAAACGATATTTAATAATAGTGCAACGGGAATGCTCATAGTTTTTGGTGAAATATATGTGGGCGAAGGAAGTCGTATAACAAATGCAGGGTTAGTTCAGTGTGTTGATTTTAGATATGCTCCAAATACTTTGTCTCCCGGTTTTGATAATACAGGTGGAACATTTATAGTACAAGATGAAGTTAAAATAGAAGGTTCTAACTGTCCGGGATGTTCCGATAAATTAGGTAGATTTTATTATGGAGTAATCAATGTGAATACTGCAAGCTGTACAGGCTACCCCTCGTGTTCTGCCTTTTTAGGGGCTATTGGGATTCCTGTAATTTTAGGACGTAGGCTCTGGTTAAATTCATCATTTATTGGGTATGGATTGCAGGCAAATGATGAACGTATTTACCAATGGTTTGATTTGGCAAATTGGTATGGTTTTAAAATGGCACAACCTGTAGTTGCAAATCGTCCGTATTTAAAAAATAATAGTACTGACAATGTAAACTTTAATCCGGTAATGAGTTTTGAAGGTTCTAATCTTAATATGGATTTAGATGATGATACATTATATGGCTATGGTGCAGATGGCGGTGTTGGGATATTTGCTGTTGTTATACCTAAAAATAATACGTTACAAAGTGTTTTTGATTATGGTCTTTCAACAACAAAAGGATTTGGTTTACGCTATGATACAGAAAATCTATCGGCGTATACTCCAACAGCTCATGGTGGATTTCTGAATACATCTACTCATACCCTTACTACTACGCCATCGCTCATTACTCAAACAAGTAAATGGGGAGCAAATCAAATTTTATATCAAAACGGTGTACAAAAAGTAAGTAATTCAATAGCTTCCATGACTAAAATGGACAGCACAGAAATAGCTCATTCCGCTACTGCTACTGCTGGAGTTTCTGGTCCTTTTACCTTAGGGGGACGTTCTGATAATCCAACCTTGCAAGATTTTGAAGGTAAGTTGGCAGAATTAATAATCTATGCTGTTGATGTAAATGAAGCTACACGTAAATCAACAGAATCATTTTTGGCGCTTAAATACGGGATTACATTGCCGTATGATTATACGAATTATGATGCAGTTACTATTTACACTGTAGATGCAACATATAAAAATGGAATTGTAGGTTTAGGTCGACAAGATTTAAATCATTTACATCAGCGTCAGTCAAAAAGTATTGCAAGTGGAGAAAATTTGGTTATCTCTACGGGTGCTCGTGTCCCATATGATCAACGAAAAGTTACAACACAAGTAGCTGCTGATAAAAGTTTTTTTGTGTGTGGACATAATGGATTGCCTACTAATAATGGAACCCGTATTTATAAAGCGACTGCAACAAATTTTAACCAAGAAGTTACCCTATCATTCAAATTTACCGGAATCGATGCTCCGTATCCTGATTTAACAATAGATGTAGATGATTCTTTTACAAATTCTCCTACAACAGTTTCTCCCGATTCTTACGATGGTAATTATTTGGTGTACAAATATACATTTACAAACAATGCTACCAGTTATTTTAAAGTGGGGGCTGTTACGGTTATCCCGCGTGAACCTGGTGTTGGGATAAATACTACCGCTATTGATACCTCTGCACAATTACATGTGTATTCTACCGATAAAGGGGTATTGCTACCTGCACTTACCACTGCTCAAATGAATGCTATTGTAAATCCGCCTAATGGTTTATTGATATATAATACAACAGAAAATAGATATTATTATAATTCGGGAATACCGGCAACACCAGCTTGGATTGTTGTAGGTAGATTAGCTATTTCAAATAATGCTTCATTAGCTACTGGTGGTGGCGACTATGTGGGCGAAATACGATATAATGGCGATACTGATACTTTGTGGTATTGGGATGGAACAAGTTGGAAAGAATTACTCGATAATTAATTGTGCTATGAAAAAAAAGGTCATACTATATACGATTGGTTTGCTTTTGCTTGGCGTATTTCAAGTACAAGCTCAAACAGTGATAGGCGATACAAATGCTGATGTAATTCCCGGTGCTATTGATAATACGGCGGAACTCAAAGTGTTTACTTCAACTAACGATAAGGGGGTATTGTTCCCAATTCTTACAAACACTCAAATGAATGGAATTATTAATCCTGCCACAGGGCTCATTTTATTTAATTCTAATGAAAATGATTTTATGTATTACAATTCTACCGAATGGCGACCAATGACGTATATTGAAAGTGTGTCTACAAACAGTAAAGTTGGAATGTACGAAGGCGAAACAAAATTGTATACCACCGGAAATGTATTGATTTTTCTGGATAATGCGAATAATTGGCGACAAATATCTCTTGGTGCCGGAACTATAACTCCTTAATGTAATAGATATGAAAGCAATATATATAGTACTATTTTCTTTACTCACGTTTGCAGTAAATGCACAAACAGGAATTTCTACCGAAACTCCCAATGCTGCTACTGTATTGCATGTGGTAGCTCCAAACAATAATACAGGTGTGTTAATACCTACACTTACTTCTGCTCAAATTGCTGCAATTGCAAATCCAACACATAGTTTACTTGTTTATAATACTGATAAACAAAAATTTATGTATAACGCAGGGACTTCGGGTACTCCATTATGGACATTTGTTGGTGATATTCCTGCTATTAATGATATTACAACTTTAAGTAATGGTCATGCAGGTGATATTCGCTATGATAAAACTACCGGACAAATTTATTATTGGAAAGTAGGTTTTGGTTGGAAGCAGTTGCAAAGTATTGCAGGGCCATAAGATTTAAAATACAAAGAGGTTCTATTGCCGCACATACGTTCCTCTTTTTGATTTTTACATAACACGATGAATTCAAATTTTTTATCCATTAAATCGTGGGCAGAAGAAGACCGTCCGCGTGAGAAATTGCAATTAAAAGGAGTACAGGCATTGAGTGATGCCGAATTGTTGGCTATTCTTATAGCTACAGGTACACGTAGTGAATCTGCACTCGATATTGCAAAACGAATTGTCCATCAGTCGAATAATTGTTTGCAAGAACTTGGTAGATACTCTTTACATGATTTAACCAAAATTAAAGGCATTGGCCCCGCAAAAGCTATAACCTTGCTTGCGGCATTTGAACTCGGGAAACGACGAAGTGCTACCGAAGTTAAACCCAACAATCCCATTACAGCAAGTAGTCAAGTATATAAACTCCTGCAGCCATCAATGGCAGATTTGGCTCACGAAGAATTCAGAGTGCTCTATCTTAATAGAAATAATTCAATAATTGCACAAAAAGTTATAAGTGTTGGCGGTGTTGCAGGTACTGTAATTGATGTCAAAATTATTGGTAAAGCTGCATTGGAGTTCTTGGCTTCGGGTATTATTGTAGCTCACAATCACCCTTCGGGCAATACAAAGCCTAGTGGTGCCGACAAAGATATTACAAAAAAAATTCAACAAGCAGCACCCTTTTTTGATTGCACTATGCTCGACCATATAATTGTTACTCGCAATGGCTATTATAGTTTTGCTGATAATGGAGATTTGTAGTGTGTGAAATTTTGAAGAAAAGGATAGTCGTATTTTTTGTGTTTGCGAAAAATCTCAATCATTTTACCGTTCAACAAAAAAATATTTTTTATATTTTTACAAAAAAAAATGATACAATTTGAACGACATAGAAAACGAAACAAAACAAACAAAAATCTTATAATTATTACTATAGGTTTTTTGTGCTCAGTATTAGTCGCTGCCGTAGTATTTCAAACATATATAACTAAGGTGCACGAAACCAAGAAAAACAATCCGAAAATACTTTCAATTACCATTGAAAATACTTCGTCATTCAAAGAAATACCTTATTTTTTGATTATCAAAAAAGATACTATTTTGCAAAAAACTGTGCATTATGGTAAACAAAATTATCAAATTGCTTGGAAATGGGATACCCTGTCTATCATTCAGAATATTAACAGGAAAGATTATCTGTTGCCACAAGTATATGTAAACGATACCGTAAGCTATATTATGATGCAAATCAAAGGAAGCCCTGAAATTGAAATTCTACAGAACTTTTTCGAATAAATTATTGTTCAAGATTACATGGTTGTAATCTATAGATTAGTAATGTTTTTTTTAAGTAAATTCTAATAGCAAAATATTATTGTTGAGAACAACGTTTGTGTAAGCATGTATTAACCCTCTGATTACAATAGTAATAGAAGTTTTTGTGTGTATATAAAAATACAACTGTATATCATTGTTAGTTTATGATTTAATTAAGCTATTTTTTATGATAAGTTTTGTGCATTTGTTTTGTTTGATTTCGCAACAAATACTATTTTTGTTAGCTGATATTTACTAAAAAAATAAAAAACATATGGCATTACGATTTATAACTGCTGAAGAAGCAGCTTCTTACATTAATCACGACGATAATGTTGCGTTTAGTGGTTTTACACCTGCTGGGGCTCCTAAAGCCGTTCCTACAGCATTAGCAGAACGAGCAAAAAAAGAACACGAAGCGGGACGACCTTTTAAAATTGGTATGTTTACCGGTGCATCTACCGGTGATTCTCTCGATGGAGAATTGGCACGTGCAAATGCGGTGAAATTCAGAACACCGTATCAGTCAAATAAAGACATGAAAAATTTAATTAACAGCGGTCAAACTGAATATTTTGATTTGCACTTGTCGCAAGTTGCTCAGGAGTTGCGTTATAAATTTATGGGTGATGTTGATATTGCTATAATTGAAGCTGCAGATGTAAATGAAAAAGGAGAGATTGTGTTAACATCGTCGGTTGGTATTTCACCAACTGCTGCACGTTTAGCAAAAAAGGTAATTATAGAATTAAATGCAAACCACCCATCGGCGATTAAAGGAATTCATGATATTTATGAATTACAAGATCCACCTATTCGTAGAGCGGTACCTGTATATACGGTAAAAGATTTATGTGGCACGCCGGTATTGCATATTGACCCTGCTAAAATAATTGGTGTAGTAGAAACCAATCGTCCCGATGAAGTTAGAGGATTTAGTCCAGTTGATGAAATAACTGCAAAAATTGGTGATAATGTTGCTAAATTTTTAGCATCGCAAATAGCAAAAGGAATTATTCCTCGTGAATTTTTACCAATTCAATCAGGTGTGGGCAATATTGCAAATGCGGTACTTGGTTCGCTTGGTGCAAATCCGGAAATTCCACCGTTTATGATGTATACCGAGGTTATTCAAGATGCTGTAATTGAATTAATGAAACAAGGAAATCTTACATTTGTTAGTGGTTGTTCTTTAACTGTTTCTCCATCAGTTTTAAATGAAATTTATGCAGATTTAGCATTTTTTAAACCTAAAATGGTTTTACGTCCACAAGAAATTTCTAATAATCCCGAAGTTGTGCGTCGGTTAGGATTAATTACTATAAATACAGCGTTAGAAGCCGATATTTATGGTAATATAAATTCAACTCATGTGCTCGGAACTACTATGATGAATGGTATTGGGGGGTCGGGAGACTTTACCCGTAACAGTTTTATGTCAATATTTACATGTCCTTCTGTTGCAAAAAAAGGAGCTATTTCTGCAATTGTTCCAATGGTTTCTCATTTTGACCATTCAGAACATTCGGTAAAAGTATTGATTACCGAACAGGGGATTGCTGACTTACGTGGAAAATCGCCAAGTCAACGTGCACAAACAATTATTGAAAATTGTGTGCATCCAGATTATAAGCAATTATTGTGGGATTTTGTTAAATTAGGAAATAAACGTATGCATACAAATCTTATGTTGTCAGAAGCGTTCAAAATGCATACTGAATTTATAGCTTCGGGTGATATGCGTAATACAAAATGGGCATAATTTCCGTACCAATTTAACTGTAAAATATTTAAAGCCGATTGTATATCAATCGGCTTTTTTTATTTTTTTTTCATTGATTTTGTTGCCACAGATTTTTTTATTAATCATTAATAAATGCCACAAAGACACGAATGATGGAAGTCTTAAAAGTCTGAAAGGTTTAAATGTAACATACCGTAACTCTTAACTCATATCTTATAATTAACAATTACCTGTTAATAACCTCCAACGGTTTTTCTATATCAATACTTGTTTTTTTAGTATTTTCGTAAAAAATGCAGGAATGTAATTAAAAATGTCAAGCGTGATCAAACAAACATATATTCAATTCTTATTTATAATTTTGGTATTGAGCATGATGCATTCATGTGAGTGGTTTTCGACTAACAAAACAGAAGAGCAAAAATCCGAACCGCAGGAAGAACCGCAATACATGTATGGTATTCAGGTAAATATATTTGATGTTATAGAAGATAAGCTTATGCGAAATAAACATTTAACTCAAATGTTAATTGAAGCTGGTATATCTAAAACAAAAGCTTTTGAACTTACTCAATCATGTGATACCGTATTTGATGTTCGTAAATTTAGAGCAGGTAATCCTATTACTATGTTGTATGGTAATAAAGATTCAATACAATCATTACAGTATTTTATTTATGAAATTAGTACCACCGATTACCTTGTATTTGATTTGCGTGATTCAACCAATATGCGTATATACAAAGAAAGTAAACCGGTAGAAATTGTCGAACGTAGAGTAAAAGGCGTTATAGAGTCTTCGCTTTGGAATGCCATGATTGATAAGGGGTTAACGCCTTCGCTTGCTATGGAAATGTCTGATATTTATGCATGGACAGTGGATTTTTTTGGTTTGCAACAAGGTGATTATTTTAAATTGGTATTTCTTGAAGAACAAATAGATAAAAAGAGTGTGGGGGTTAAGGAAATAAAATTTGCATTGTTTAATCATCAAGGAAAAGATTATTATGCAATACCCTTTGAAGGAAAAGATGGAAAAATGGGCTATTTTGACGAAAATGGTAATGGAATAAAAAAAGCTTTTTTGAAAGCACCGCTAAAATTTTCGAGAATAAGTTCTTATTTTTCACACGCTCGAAAGCATCCAGTGTTGCGTATAGTTCGTCCGCATCACGGTGTTGATTATGCTGCTCCAGTTGGTACTCCGATAATGTCTATTGGAAATGGAACCGTAATTAAAAAAGGATATGCCGGCGGGGCGGGGCATATGGTGAAAATTAAACATAATTCAACTTTTACAAGTTCATATATGCATTTATCTAAATATGCAGGTGGTATTCGTGAAGGAGCTCGTGTGAGTCAAGGTCAAGTAATCGGATATGTTGGTAGTACGGGGTTGTCCTCGGGGCCGCATCTCGATTTTAGAATTTATCAAAACGGAAAAGCTGTTAATCCACTTAAAATTGTTTCGCCTCCTTCTGAACCCGTTAGTAAAAATCGTATGCCTGAATATATGAAATTGCGTGATAGTGTAGTACTTATTTTAAATTCAATTAAATAATGAAAATTTTTTGGATATCATTACTTTGTGTGTTTTCTGTATCAGTTGTTGCACAAGAAAAATCATCTGTTAAATCTGTTATACCTCAAGGGACTGTTGTCGCTCAAGGTTCAGCTCAAATTGGCGGGAAATTCATACCTTATAAGAGTACTACCGGATATTTGCAAGTGCAAGATAAAGAAGGAGTACACAAAGCAAATATGTTTTATGTAGCTTATATTAAACAAGGCGAATCAAATATGAAAAATCGCCCCATTACATTTGTATTCAATGGTGGACCGGGTGCTGCTTCGGTTTGGCTACACATGGGGGCTTTGGGCCCAAAGCGTATAGCTATGTCTGTCGACGGGAATGCCCAAAAACCGCCGTATTCTATTGTGAACAATGAATATTCATGGCTCGATATCACTGATTTAGTTTTTATAGACCCTGTAGGTACAGGCTTTAGTAAACCTGCCGAGGGCGAAAAAGCCGACCAATTTTATGGTTTCGAAAATGATGTGAAATGGGTAAGTGATTTTATTCGTCAGTGGACGAGTGAGAATAACCGATGGGGATCGCCAAAATATTTGGCAGGTGAGAGTTATGGAACTACTCGTGCATGTGGTGTGGTAGAGTATCTAATGGATGAATATTCTATGTATTTTAATGGTATTTCTTTAATATCTTGTGCATTAGATTTTCAAACATTACGCGAATTCGAAAATAATGATATGCCCTTTATTTGTAATCTTCCGGTTTATACATATGCTGCCTTGTATCATAATAAACTAAAAGCTGAACAAACTCAAGACAATGACCTGATAGCAAAAGTAGAGGCATTTGCACTTAATGAATATGCATTAGCTCTTTTGCAAGGCGATAAACTTTCTGATGTAAATAAAGTTTTAATAGCAAAAACCTTAGAGTTGTATACCGGTGTGTCTTACGAAATATATTTGGAAAACAATTTACGGATGCCGTCATATAAATTTCGTAAATATTTGCTCGATGATACGGATAAAATTATAGGTCGTTACGATGTGCGTTTACTTATGGACGATCCAATAAATAATCGTGATTATGCCGGCGACGACCCTAGTTATACGCAAATATCGGGAGCGTTTGGTACCGCATTCAACGAATATGTACGTACCGATTTGCAATACAAAAACAATCTACCTTTTTATGTAATTGGAAATGTGCAACCTTGGAAATTTTCTGATGGCAAATATTTGAATGTAACATCAGAATTACGTCATGCAATGTTCACAAATCCCCATATGAAAGTTTGGATGGCAAATGGATTATACGATTTAGCAACCAGTTATTTTGGTACGCAATATTTTGTAAATCATTTAAATCTTTCGCCCGAATTACAAAAAAATATTAGTATGACATACTATAAAGGTGGGCATATGATGTATTTTGTGGAATCGGAGTTGAAGCAGTTAAAGGTAGATGCTGTGCAACTTTATCTTATACAATAATATGATTCGTTCGGTAATTGAAATAATTGATTTTCAAACTAGAAAACGTGAAGTTTTTTGGCAAGATACACAAATAGTAGAAGCTCCAAATTGGAGTAAAGATGGTTTTTTGTTAGTCAATTCGGAAGGCCGCTTGTATAAAATTTATTTCTCTAATAAACGAAAAGAATTAGTTGACACAGATTTTGCTGTTAATTGCAATAATGATCATGGCATAACCCCCGACGGAACACGTATCGTTATAAGTTCGCACGATGCAGATGATACAAATCCCTTGGCATGGCAGACCTCAAAAATATATTCACTTCCAATCCAAGGCGGAACGCCACGTTTAGTAACACCAATCAACGGATGTTTTTGGCACGGTGTTTCTCCCGATGGGACAACCCATATTTATACAGCATTGCGCAACAATCAGTGGGATATATATGCCATAGCAGATAAGGGGGGAGCCGAAGTGCGGTTGACTAATTCGCCAGTGCAAGACGACGGTTCGGAGTTTTCGCCCGATGGTGCTTATATTTATTATAATTCGTTTGTTTCGGGCAGTATGGAAATTTGGCGAATGCGTGCCGATGGAAGTGAACAAACTCAAATAACTAATGATGAGTATTCTAATTGGTTTCCGCATATTTGTCCCAACAATACGTATATGGTTTTTTTGTCGTATATGCACGACCAACAGCAAGCACACCCGTTTGGACAACAAGTAAAACTTCGTTGTATGGATATTTCAACGAAAGAAATTTATGATATTACCGACCAATTCTATGGTGGACAAGGAACTATTAACGTAAATTCTTGGTCGCCCGATGGAACTCAATTAGCATTTGTACGTTATATTAAACAATAAATTATGGCTCTTATAAAATCAGTTCGTGGATTTACTCCTAAAATCGGAAAAAATTGTTTTTTAGCTGAAACAGCTACTGTAATTGGCGATGTTGTAATTGGCGACGATTGTAGTATTTGGTTTAATGCAGTGTTGCGGGGTGATGTAAATTCAATATCTATAGGTGATAAGGTAAATATTCAAGATGGGTCGGTATTGCATACCTTATACGAAAAATCAAAAATACATATAGGAAACAATGTTTCTATAGGACACAATGTAACTATTCACGGTGCTACCATAAAAGATTATGTATTGGTAGGTATGGGGGCAATAATATTGGATCATGCGGTAGTAAACGAAAATACCATAATTGCTGCGGGAGCTTTGGTTCGCGATAGCGAAGTATTAGAGCCTAATAGTATATACGCCGGAGTTCCTGCAAAAAAAATTAAAGACATAGACCCTGAACAAACGCACGAAATAATTATAAAAATTGCAAATAATTATTCTATGTATGCAAGTTGGTATACTGAGGAATAATTTTTAATTATGAATTAAGAATACATTGAGTGTATATAATTTTACCTCAGTATAACTTTATGCAAAATTATTAACCTATAATTTCGAAAAGAACAAAGTAGAGTTTGAATTTCAAAGAACGATTGCTAATTCTAAAGAAAATGGAGTTAGATTTTAATTTTTATGTATCTAATATTGTATATTTGAGTTTAATTTTTAATTCATTTTTATGAAAATACAAGTATTATTAATTGTATCATTAATTGTTTTTACTACAGCATGTCATAAAGAAGGCTTAGATGTGAAGTTTCGAACAATGTATGGTTCGGGATTGCTTAAGAAACTGCAAGTAAAATCAGAATCGACATCTGAATCTATGTATGAACAGTATTATGAATATGGCGATTTTATACAGTATATCAGCCCATCAAAGGTTACTGCAAAATTCAATTCAATTCGTTATGTTGATAGAAAAGAATCCCAAGCAGGTATGCAAACAATGGTAGATGTCATTAGTGTAAATTGGCCATCAGATGATGCACGACGATTTGCCGATTTTACCAATGGAAGTACAGTAGAAGTAATACCGCAAATGTGGGGAAATATTGATAATGACGGTTGGTTTGTTGAAGATACTATTCGCTTACGGTATTTGTTAATTTTGCCTGATGCTTTTAAGTTTGAATTTGATTATCCTGCAGAATTACCAATGTATGAATACAATACGTGGCCAAATATTTTTAAAAGAACCGGAAATACTGTAATCTGCGATATGCATTATCTTTTGCAACGCACGCAACATCAGGCATATGATTATGAGTATGGAATTTTTTTAAAAGGTTTTGTGTTTGGAGGTACCGATACTTCATTTATTGCCACTCAATCGCAAAGTGCTGCAGATATATTTGATTTAATAAGCATGGCACAACCTCATAGTGTTGCACGATCCGGTAATTATGAGTGTCCTATATTAACACCCCCAGTCAAACGGCAATCAAAAATTATAACAACGTATATAACATTTAATTCCGAAAATATAATTCAACATTACGCCGGCTACGATAACATAGCATATACGAGTGATGATATGTTTGTTCTTGAACCAAAATTTTGGGATAGATTTGATGTAATAATTGAACAAAACTAATAGTGTCGTGGCAAATATTACTTTGATATTATATCCACTCTTGTTTTTTAAACCAAATTACACCTAACACAGAAAGTAATACCGAACCTGCAATAATGCTAGGTAAAGCCCAAGTCCAATCTTCCATAAAGTTAGGTACGTTCATACCAAATATACTTGCAATTAAAGTTGGAATCATGAGTATAATGGAAATTAGGGTTAGTTTTTTCATTACCACGTTCAAGTTGTTTGATATTACCGAAGCAAATGCATCCATCATACCGCTTTGTATATCGGAATAAATTTGTGCCATTTCTAAAGCTTGCTTGTTTTCAATAAATGCATCTTCAAGTAAGTCTTCATTTATTTCGGTTGTAATTTTTTTAGAATTTCGCAGTTTTGCAAGTACTATTTCGTTTGCTTTAATTGATGTAATAAAATAAACCAAACATTTTTCCATTTTCAACAATTTATTTAATTCCTTGTTTTTAATAGATTTTTCTAAGTCTTGCTCAATAAGCGAAGTCATTTGGTTTATTTGTTTTAAATACCGCAAATATAATGTTCCCGAACGCATAAACAAACGCAAAGAGAAATTCAAACTGTCTGTAATTTGTCTGTATTGTTCGCGAAAAGGCAAGGGTTGACCTGTTGGCAATACTTCATTTTCTTGAATGCAAATTGTAAGTGTAAATTTATCGGTAATAAAAATACCAAGGGGAATGGTATGAAATGGAAGTCCGTTATTAAGAACTTCTACAGGAATACGTAAAATTATATATGTCCATTCATCTTCGAATTCAATACGTGGTCGCTCATCAACGTCGAGTACGTCAGTTACTAAATCACTTGGTAAATTAAATTCGTTCGATAATCGTTCAATTTCTTTAGGTGTTGGTTTTATTACATTTATCCAACAACCTTGCTGTGGTTCGGCAATTTCTAAATATCCGCCAAAAGTTTTGAAAATTTTTATCATAATGTTCCCCTTACATTATTACTGCAAAGGATACATTATTAAGAGTCCCTTACAGATGTGTTAATACTTTATTTGTCTATAATCCGGGACTTCGTCCATAGCTGTATATGGTTTAAAATTCGATTGCAAAGATAATTTATTTTTTTATTTACATAGTGAAATTATAATTTTTTTTATAAAAATAATCTTCCTTTTTTTTATTACTTATATCAACTAAACTCTATTATCTTATTTGTTTTGAAATACACTAATTTTATGTATTTTTACATATATAATTATCTGCATTTTGAATCAACTGTTTGCCATATTTTTAATAATAGTAAGTTTACAATCATTTTCGCAAAATGCTTGTAGAATTAGAGTTGAAGTGTTTAATTCGTTAAATAATGCAGTATTATCTGGGGCTCAAGTGTATGTTGCTACACAAGGGGTAAGCTATATATCGAATAATTATGGAATTGTGGATTGCGAAATTTCTTGTTCAGGTGATTCCTTGATTGTTAGTTATTTAGGGTTTAATGATACTATTTTGATACTTAACAAACACTATAAACAATATATTTCTGTTGCTTTAACACCTAATGAATTTGCAATTCAAAAAGTAACAATTACAAAACAAAAGAAAGATGATAATTTGACTAAATCTATTGGAGAAATTTCTATGCAGCGAGCACAATTGCGAAGTTTGCCAAGTTTTATGGGTGAATCTGATGTGCTTAGAACGTTAGCGGCTTCAGGAGGTGTAAGGCAGATTGAAGGTATGCAAGGTATTTTTGTGCGTGGAGGTAGTCAAGACCAAAATCTAATTGTATATGATGGTGCTACTATATATAACCCTTCGCATTTATTAGGTTTTTTTTCAGTTTTCAATTCCGACATTATCCAATCGGCAACATTATTTTCATCAGGTGCTCCGGCTATGTATGGCGGTCGTTTATCTTCGGTTCTTGCTATACAATCGCAACCTGCTATTTTAGATAGTATTGAGACGAAAATTTCTGTCGGGGTGTTATCTTCTCGTTGTATGATAAATGCACCTATTAGCAACAAAAGTGCTTTAAGAGCTTCATTTCGCAAAACATATCTAAATTTGTTTGTAATGCCGCTTGTAGAAAAAAGTTTACAGTTGCGAGAAGAGGTTTCTACCGAATTTGGATTTACCGATGCAACATTTCGTTTTGATTATAAGCCAAATACGCAGCATATTTTTTATGTGTCGGGATATACAGGGGGCGATATTTTTAGATTGGATAATTCTCAAATTTCTTTGCAAAATAAAGCTAATTGGGGAAATATAGGTGTTGCAGTTCAGTGGAAATATTTGTCGCCTAAAAATTGGGTTCATACGACTACCGCAAGTTTTTCAAAATATAATTTTGATTTTGCTGCACAACAAAGTTTGTATTCATTACATATTTCTACTGGTGTTTCAAAATATGCATTACAATATATTGCAAAAAAACGACTCGATTCACATACATTTATGTATGGTTTGAGTTCCGATTTTCAGACGTTTAATTCTGGAACTGTAGATGTGTCAATTAATAACCAAGCTTTTATTGCTTCACCGGCATTACTCTCGCAATGTACGGAACAATCTATGTTTATTGAACATAATTGGCAAATTATTCCAAAACTTTCAAGTGTAATTTCGTTTCGAGTTGTTCCTTATTTTTTATTAGGACCTTCTTCATATGTTCAATACAATGAGGTTGGCGAAATAGCTGATACTCTTAAGTTTTATACAAATCAAATTATTTATTCAAATGTAGGAATTGAACCTCGAATTCAATTACAATATAAACTTTCTACGGAGTCTACAGTTAAACTTTCGTGTATGCGGACAACTCAACACACTCATATGGTTTCTATGCTTTCGGCTGCATTACCTGCCGATATTTGGATGCCTGCGGGAATCTACAATCCTCGAATGTATGGTTGGATTTCGAGTGTAGGTGTATATAAAAATTGGAATAATAATATGTTCGAAACTTCATTGTCGTTGTATTATAAAACCATGAACAATATTATAGAATTTAAAGATGGATTTATAACATTATATGCAAATTCTTATAATCAAAAAATTACTCGAGGTAAAGGTTACGCATGTGGAGCAGAATTCGCTCTGTCAAAACAAATTGGTGAGTTCACAGGTGCTATTTCTTACAATTTTTCAAGAACTTTAAGAAAATTTAAGGAGTTAAATTCAGGGTATTTGTATCCTGCATCATACGATAAACCTCATGATGTATCTGTGCAAATACAATATGAGCTTTCTGAATCATTAAAGTTTAGTGGATTGTGGGTGTATAGTAGCGGAAAAGTTTATTCTGAGCCTGTATCAAAATATTTTATTGGTAAGAATGTGGTGAGCGAATATGGTGCTCTAAATAGTTCAAGAATGCCTGCCTATCATCGGTTAGATATAGGAGCTGAATATGTTATTATTCAAAACAAAAAGTATGAATTGGCAACTCAACTGTCTGTTTATAATGTGTATAACAGAAACAATGTATATTATATATATTATGAAATGCAGGGTAATGTGGAAGAATTTTCATTGCAATTTGTTAAAAATTATGTTGGTTTATTTCCTATATTACCTTCAGTATCAGTACAATTAAATTTCTAATATATGATTCTTTATCGTTACTATATTGTATATTTTTTCACTATAATTACAGTTTTTGTTTCGTGTTCCGATAATTTCACAAACACAGAACCAACATCGAGACGTGTCGTTGTTGATGCTAGTATAGAAGTTGGAGCATCACCTAAAGTGGTTTTAACATATTCGTTACCCTTAACTGCTAAAATTGATTCTTCCGCCTATTATGATGTGGTAAATACACGAGCAAAAGTTACTATTAGTGATGGCGAAAAAACAGAAATATTAACCTTGGTTAAGAGAAAAAATTCATTTCCGCCTCATTATTATACTTCTCAAAGTATAAAAGGTATTCAAGGAAAAACCTATTCACTCGAAGTTGTATATTATTCCGATACTCTGCGAGCTCAAACAACGATACCGCAAAGTGTTGCAATTTCAAATATTTGGACAGAGCCGCATGCAACCGATTCTACACAACGATATGTCTGGATTTCATTTTGCGATGAAGTTCAAACACAAAATTATTATAGAATTTTCACTCAAATACGTGGAAAACAAAATGATTTTGTTCCAACATATCAGTCTGCATTTCGCGATGATTATTTTAATGGAACTTGTCCTGATGTAATGTTATATAAGGGGATTGAAAATTTTTATGATAAAAATAGAGAAGATACATATACTGTGGGCGATACGGTGTTGATAAAAATATGTGCAATAGATAAACAATCCTATTTGTTTTGGAATAATTACGAAAAAGAAGTATTTAATTCAGGTAATCCTTTTGCAAGTAATGGTTTTAATCTTACTTCAAATATCGAAAATGGAATGGGTATTTGGTGTGGGTATGCAAGTAAAGTGTATTTTATAATTATTAAATAATGATGTAAATTTTTGTAAGGTATACATACTAATTACTCCAACATATATCAGTGTAAAATTGATTGTAGTTTTTAAAAAAATGTATAATATGAGAAAATGTATATTAATTGTATGTGTTGGAATATTTTTAAGTTTTTTGGCGTGTACATCTCAAAAACAGCAAAACATAAATGATGTTATTACTTTAGATTCTCTTAAAAGTATACCTCTAACTATTGCAATTCAAACCGGCAAATCATTTAATAATCCTTCTTTTGCTATTTGGATTGAAGATATGAACGAACAAATTCTATCTACTATTTTTGTTACAAAATCTGTTGCAACAAATTATTTTGGTCATGCTTATTCTAAAAATAATGTATGGTTGCCCGACTCAGGAATATCTATTCGTCCTGCCACTTTACCTTATTGGCTTCATAAACAAACCGGAGGAAATATAACTGCGGTGAATCTACAAAATCCTATAGTGCCCGATGCCCTAAGTGGTGCTACTCCTAAAGGAAATGTTACAATTCATTCATCAATTCCTGAAACGTTTCCCAATAAAATTAAAGTATGTTTAGAAATAAATCAAGCTTGGGATTGGAATCAGTTTTATACAAATTCAAAATATCCTAACAGCTTTGAATATAAAACCTCGGCTCAACCATCGGTAATATATGCTGTAAATGTTGATGTAACTTCAAAAAACACTATATATTTTATGAATCCAATCGGTCATGGACATTTTGCAGGTGAAAATGGTGAATTGTATACCGATTTGAGAGGTCATACTTCAGCTTTGCAAATAGTTGATTTTATTTCTGTTACTCTTAAAAAGTAAGACTATGAAACGAATTTTTTTAATGTATATAATAATAAGTTTATCATTATATTCTCTAGGTCAAAATGGTAGTATTTCTGGGCGTGTATATAATGAATTAACTAATGAACCGGTTGCTTTTGCGTATGTAGAAATAACCGGACAGCCCCTAATAGGGGCATTAACCGATTTAGAAGGTAAATTTTTAATTACCGGTTTACCTTCAGGAATTGTTACTCTTACTGCAAGTTTTATAGGTTTTAAAACCGTTATTTCTCGCGATATTCAAGTTACCAATGCCAAACAAGCATTTGTAGAAATAGCTATGCAAGAAGAAGCTCAAAAGCTTGAAAGTGTAGTAGTTACAGCTTCCCCTTTTATTAAACCTGAGGAAAGTCCATTGTCTTTACAACGAATTGGTTTGCAAGAAATTGATGCAAATCCCGGCAGTAATCGCGATATTTCTAAAGTTATACAGTCGTTTCCCGGAGTAGGATCTACTGTTTCATTTCGTAACGATATTATAATTCGCGGTGGAGGTCCTAACGAAAGTCGATTTTATCTTGATGGTATCGAAATCCCAAATTTAAACCATTTTTCAACGCAAGGATCTAGCGGTGGACCTGTAGGTATTATTAATGCCGATTTTATAGGTGGAGTCGATTTTTATTCCGGAGCATTTCCGGCTATGTATGGTAATGCATTAAGTGGAGTGTTCGATTTTTCTCAAATATCAGGTAATAAAGAAAAAACTAAATTTAGAGGTAGTGTAGGTGCTTCCGAATTATCGGCAACACTCGATGGCCCTTCCGGTAAAAGATCTTCATACATAGCATCAGTTCGTCGTTCATATTTACAGTTTTTATTCGATGCTATTGGATTACCGTTTTTACCTACATTTACCGATTATCAATTTAAACATAAAACGTTGTTTGACGACCGAAGCGAATTAACTATTGTAAGTATTGGAGCTTTAGATGATTTTAGTTTGAATTTAGGAATAGAGGAGCCGGACGAGTCGCAAGAGTATATTTTGGCTTATTTGCCCGTAACTAAACAATGGAGTTATGCAATTGGAGCCAATTATAAAAAATTTACCAATTCAGGGTTTCACCGTTTTGTTATGAGTAGAAATATGCTTAATAATATTTCGTATAAATTTCCCGATAACAATGAAAATTTACCTCGAATTCTTGATTACTCTTCTCAAGAAATGGAAAACAAATTACGGTATGAATATGTAACACGTGTTCAAGGATTTAAAATTACCTATGGAGTTTCCGGAGAATTTGCAAAATATACTAACGATACATATCAAAAACGAACTATTCAAGATCAAGTTTTTGAAATAAATTACAATTCAAATATTGATTTATTTAAGTATGGTGCATTTACGCAAATTAGCAAAAAAGTACTTGAAGAACGTTTGGTTCTATCGGCAGGAGTTCGAGTTGATGGTAATTCATATGCACAATCTATGGCAAATCCATTTTCTCAAATATCACCTCGGTTGTCATTATCGTATGGCTTGAGCGAAAAAATTAATTTAAATTTTAATACCGGTCGTTATTATCAATTACCTCCTTATACAACATTAGGATATAAAAATAATACCGGGGAATATGTGAATAAAGAAAATGATATTACTTATATATCTGTAAATCATATTATTGGTGGTTTTCAATATCAAATGAATAAACAAATAGTATTTACTGTTGAAGGGTTTTATAAACAATATGATAATTATCCATTTTCTGTAAAAGATTCAATTTCGTTGGCTTCAAAAGGTGGTGATTTTGGCGTTTTAGGTGATGAAGAAATTTTATCAATAGGTAAGGGGCGTGCATATGGGCTTGAATTTATGAATAGGATGCGTTTAACAAATGGATTTACATCTACAATTTCTTACACATTGGTTCGTAGTGAATCTGAAGACTTTTATGGAACTTATGTGCCTACAACATGGGATAGTAAACATTTACTTAGTGCTACACTCTCAAAGAATTTTTCGAACAAATGGATAGTGGGAGCAAAATGGCGATATGTAGGCGGTTTACCATATACACCGTATGATATGGAAGCGTCATCAGTAAAAGCTGTTTGGGATACTCGGGGGGGGCCGGTATTAGATTATTCGCGTTACAACGAAGAGCGATTTAAACCTTTTCATCAACTTGATATAAGAATAGATAGACGTTGGTATTTTCAATCTTGGAGTTTTATGTTATATGTAGACATACAAAATGCTTATAATTATCAGTCTGAACAACAAGATATTATATTACGTGAAAAAGATTCAAATGGTAATTTTATACTTGAAAATGAAGGAACTACATATACATTACGATCAATTTCTAGTACTTCCGGAACTGTATTGCCTACATTAGGTATAATGATAGAATTTTAAACTTGAATGTTTCAATAATAAGGAAAAAAAAGCACTGAATTTCAGTGCTTTTTTTTATTTAACCTAAATATGTTTTTAATATTTTACTTCGTGAAGTATGTTTTAATCTTCGTACTGCTTTTTCTTTGATTTGACGAACACGTTCTCGCGTTAGTCCAAATTCACTGCCAATTTCTTCTAATGTATACGGATTTTTTTGTCCTAATCCAAAATACAATCTAATTATACTAGCTTCGCGTTCAGTTAATGTTGAAATAGCACGCTCAATTTCTTTGCGTAATGATTCTTGCATAAGAATTTGGTCTGGCGATGGGGTGTCTTTATTATCTAAAACATCATATAAAGTACCTTCTTCGCTTTGCGAAAGGGGGGCATCCATGGAAATATGTCGACCAGAATTCTTAAGCGATTCTTTTACATCACGAGCACTACAATCTAATTCAGCTGCAATTTCTTCGGCTGTTGGTTCACGTTCAAATTCTTGTTCAAGATTTGAAAGTGTTTTGTTAATTTTATTAATTGAACCAATTTTATTTAAAGGTAATCGAACAATACGAGCTTGTTCTGCTAATGCTTGTAAAATTGATTGACGAATCCACCATACAGCATACGAAATAAATTTAAAACCACGTGTTTCGTCAAAACGTTGTGCTGCTTTAATTAAACCTAAGTTACCTTCATTAATTAAATCCGGTAAACTTAATCCTTGATTTTGGTATTGTTTAGATACTGATACTACGAAGCGTAAGTTTGCTTTAATTAATTTGTCGAGTGCTTTTTGGTCACCTTCGCGAATCCGTTTTGCTAATTCCACCTCTTCCTCGGCAGAGATTAAGTCAACTTTGCCAATTTCATGTAAATATTTATCTAACGATGGCGTGTCGCGATTTGTAACCTGTTTAGTAATTTTTAGTTGCCTCATAGTAAAAAATCCTTTTTTATATATGTCAACATTAATACGATATCCTTTCAAAAATAGTTTGCAAACTTCGTGAAAATTTCTTTATAAATGTTGTTTTATTCTAAAAATATTTCAAAAAATTATAAAATATTGTTAGTTAAATAAATAAAGTTTTTTATTTTTGCCGCTCCAAAATTTATATATATAATGTCTAACTATTAATTATTTAAAATGACTAAAAAAGAAAAAAAACAAAACGAAGAAATCGAAACCAAGGATATCTTAGATATTACTCCGGTAGATGATGTTGAACAAATTGAAAATGAAGATCTTGATACAGATGAAGATGTTGAAGATGATGATGATGAACTAGTTGAAGAAGATAGTGCGTCTGACGAAGAAATTGATTCTATTGTATCTGCAGCAAAAGCTGCTCAAGATGATTTTGATTGGGAAAAGTTTGAATCAAATCAAAATTATTATACAAATAAAGAACGTGGAAGTTTAGAAGCTATGTATGACAAAACTTTGTCAACTGTTTCTGAAAATGAGGTTGTAGAAGGTGTTGTAGTAACAGTAACAAAACGTGAAGTCGTTGTAAATATAGGCTACAAATCAGATGGTATTGTAAATGTAAACGAGTTTCGTTACAATCCGGAATTAAAACCCGGCGATAAAGTTGAAGTGTTTGTTGAAAGTCAAGAAGACAAATCAGGACAGCTTATTTTGTCACATAAAAAAGCACGTGCATTAAAATCATGGGATCGTGTAAATCAAGCATTAGAAGAGAATGAAATAGTTAAAGGATATGTAAAATGTCGTACCAAAGGTGGTATGATTGTAGACGTGTTCGGAATAGAAGCGTTCTTACCTGGATCACAAATAGACGTGAAACCAATTCGCGATTATGATGTGTATGTTGGTAAAACAATGGAATTCAAGGTTGTTAAAATTAACCACGAATTTAAAAACGTTGTTGTTTCTCATAAAGCACTTATCGAGGCGGAACTTGAAGTTCAGAAAAAAGAAATTATTTCAAAACTCGAAAAAGGACAAGTACTCGAAGGTATTGTTAAAAATATTACAACATACGGTGTGTTTATCGATCTTGGTGGTGTAGATGGTTTAATTCATATTACCGACTTGTCATGGGGTAGAATAACGCATCCTGAAGAAATTGTAAAATTAGATGAAAAAATTAATGTTGTAATACTTGATTTTGATGATGAGAAAAAACGTATTGCTTTAGGATTGAAACAATTAACTTCACATCCTTGGGATACATTAGATAAAGAATTACAAATAGGCGATAAAGCAAAAGGAAAAGTTGTTGTAATGGCAGATTATGGTGCATTTGTAGAAATAGCTGCCGGAATCGAAGGTTTAATTCACGTTTCAGAAATGTCTTGGTCGCAACATTTACGTAGTGCTCAAGAATTCTTAAATGTAGGTGATGAGGTTGAAGCAGTTGTGTTGACTCTCGATAGAGAAGAACGCAAAATGTCGCTTGGTATGAAACAATTGAAACCAGATCCATGGGATGCAATTGATGCAAAATACCCAATTAATAGCAAGCATAAAGCAACGGTGCGTAACTTTACAAACTTTGGTGTGTTTGTAGAAATAGAAGAAGGTGTAGATGGTTTAATACATATTTCTGATTTATCATGGACTAAAAAAATTAAACATCCAGCTGAATTTACTGCTGTTGGATCTGAAATTGAAGTGGTTGTTTTAGAGGTAGATAAAGAAAATCGTCGTTTAAGTTTAGGTCATAAACAATTAGAAGAAAACCCTTGGGATGTATTTGAAACAATATTTAATGTTGATTCAATTCATGAAGGTACTGTAATTGAAGTTAGTGAAAAAAATGTAATAGTTGCATTGCCTTATGGTGTTGAAGCTATTTCTATTCCTAATCATATTGTAAAAGAAGATGGTACGCAAGCTAAAGTTGAAGAGAAATTAGATTTTAAAGTTATCGAATTCTCAAAAGATGCTAAGAAAATTTTTGTGTCACATACTCGTACATTTGAAGATGCAAAAAAAGTTCAAGATGATACTGAAAAGCAATCAAAAGCTGCTGCTAATAAAAAATCAATGAAAAAAGTTAGTGATACAATTGAGAAAACAACTCTTGGTGATGTATCTGATTTAGCTAATTTAAAATCTGAATTAAAAAAAGCAGAAGAAAAAAAAGCTAATAAAAAATAAAAATAATTTAATGTAAGCTTTGTTTTTTGCAAAGCTTACATTATCTTTACTCTGTTGAAACTAAATTGGAAAAACAATGGAATGCAAAATAACTAAAAAAGACACGCACACGCTGATTGAAGTACTTTCAGATAAGTTAGATTCTCAGATAGCACCTTCTTTGAAATCTGAATTAGTATTAATTTCTGGAAATAAAGAAAAAAATATAATTCTTGATTTGTCAAATTGTAGGTATTGCGATTCGTCTGGTTTGAGTGCCATACTTGTTGCTAACAGATTATGTAAAAATGCAAATGGAACTTTTGTTTTATGCGGTTTACAAACAGCAGTTGAACGATTAGTAACAATTTCACAATTAGATTCTGTATTAAATATTGCTCCTTCTATAGAAAAAGCAGAAGAAGTTGTATTTCAAAGTATGTAAATAATAGATGGAACATGCACTTACTATTTTAGGTAGTAGCTCTGCATTGCCAACTTCACAAAGATTTCCAAGCGCTCAAGTGTTACAAATGCTTGAGCGCTTTTTTTTAATTGATTGTGGTGAAGGGACTCAAATGCAGTTACGAAAAGCAAATATACCTTTTTCGAAAATTCAAGCTGTTTTTATTAGTCATCTTCATGGTGACCATTATTTAGGGATTTTTGGAGTATTATCATCATTTAATTTACTCGGTAGAAAAACTCCTCTTAAAATATTTGCTCCCAAAGGATTTGATAAAATTGTAAAGTATCAATTAAATTTTTTACTTGCCGAACTAAATTTTCCTTTACTTTTTTTTGATTTACCTTTAGAACCGTATCATTGTATTTTTTCGGATAAAAAAATTGATGTTTATGCTATTCAACTTCAACATAGAATAGCTACATGGGGATTTTATTTTAAAGAAAAGCAAAAGGAATATAATGTTAAAAAAGAAGCAATAGAACTGTATAAGCTTACAATACCTCAAATTGTTGCAGCAAAAAGGGGGGAGGATATTTGTATTGATAATTATAGAATTATTAAGAATGATGAAATAACATTACCGCCTAAAGAATTAAAATCTTATGCATATATAAGTGATACGATCTACAATCCGAATATTTCAAAGTATTTGCACCATGTTACACTCTTATATCACGAAGCTACATTTTTGCATGCACTTTTGTCGCGAGCTCAAGAAACATATCATTCAACAGCTTTGCAGGCTGGAGAATTTGCGGCACAATGTGAGGCACAACAATTACTCATTGGACATTTCTCTGCTCGGTATAGTTCAATTAAAGAACTCGAAATTGAAGCTCAATCAAAATTTTTAAATACTAAAGCTGTTAGCGATTTAGATGTATACAAGTTCTAATACGCAATAGCAAATAACACTCGTTGTTTTGAAGGTTTTCCTGAATATATACACGTACCTTCCTCTTGTTTTGCGTTAAAAGGTATACAACGAATAGTTGCTTTAGTTTCTTGTTTTATTTTTTCTTCGGTTTCTGTAGTTCCATCCCAATGAGCCGATACAAATCCTATTTGTTTTGAAATAGCATTTTTAAATTCTTCATAGGTTTGCACCTCTATAGTGTTTGATTCTCTAAAATCAAATGCTTTTTTGTAAATAGAGTTTTGAATGGTTTCTAATAACTGTTGTATTGTATGCTCAATTCCTTCTATTGGAAGCGTTTCTTTTGTAAGAGTATCTCTGCGTGCTATTTCAACAGTGCCTTGTTCAATATCACGTGGCCCAATAGCAATCCGAACAGGTACACCTTTTAATTCATATTCTGCAAATTTCCACCCTGGTTTTTGGGTATCGCGATTGTCGTATTTAACACTTATACCCAGTGATTCAAGATTCTTTTTAATGTTTAATGCTGTTTTGGAAATTTCAGTAAGTTGTTCTTCACCTTTATAAATAGGAACTATAACAACTTGAATCGGTGCTAATTTTGGGGGTAATACCAAACCATTATCGTCGGAGTGTGCCATTATAAGTGCCCCCATTAAGCGAGTGGAAACACCCCATGAAGTAGCCCATACATAATCAAGGGTTCCTTCCTTTGATGTGAATGTTACATCAAAAGCTTTTGCAAAATTTTGACCTAAAAAGTGTGAAGTGCCAGATTGTAATGCTTTACCATCTTGCATTAAAGCTTCAATAGTATAAGTTTCTATAGCACCTGCAAATCTTTCATTTGCCGATTTTGCTCCCATAATTACTGGTAATGCTAAAAAATTCTCCGCAAAATCCGCATAAACTCGAATCATTTTTTCGGCTTCTTCTATTGCTTCCTCTTTTGTAGCATGTGCTGTATGACCTTCTTGCCACAAAAATTCTGCGGTGCGTAAAAATAATCTTGTTCGCATTTCCCATCGTACTACATTGGCCCATTGATTACATAAAATAGGTAAATCGCGATACGATTGAATCCAATTTTTGTAAGTATTCCATATGATTGTTTCAGAAGTTGGGCGAA